>JGI24920J38491_100337_pt1 | contig 37163 bp, 43 predicted proteins | sample LinPFosmplate8_FD_38491 | JGI IMG/M metagenome (IMG submission 38491)
TGCAGGTCGACTCTAGAGGATCCCACATTGTGCGTAGCTAGTACACAATCATGTCGGCGTTTGCCACTTTTTCCGTGTCGGCGTCTAGATATTTCATCCGCATTGTTAGCACATCCCTTACCCTTATGACTCCTGGTTCCGGCGTGGTCAAACCATGTTTGTGCATAAAGATCCGTCATTGTATTTATTAGTATATAAAAATATTTTTATTTTATAGAGTATGTTGCTTATAATTATTATTATTGTATTGATGATAATATACCATATAAAATCAATAAATGTAAATGATGATACATATTTTTTATACAAAAATAGTTTATCAAGATATGAATGTGAAGAACTTATACATATGTCTAAAAAATATACCCTGGAAACTAAATTAGATCCAGTAGATGATAAACCAGAATACCAGGTCGATATTTATGATGTAAATTCTTTACCACACGAAAATAACATTCTTTCCGAAGATTTATACACAAAAGCAATACATATTTATAATAAACATATCAAGAAAAAACTTACACACGTAAAACACCCCGATTTTATATTTTTGAAACGGTATAAACAAGGTGAAAGAATTCATATACCAATACACTACGACGATACCCAACAATCCTTTAATTTTCTACTTTCCGATACGAATGATTTCAAAGGTGGTGAACTTTACATATTTGATAAAACACAATCAAAATTAATCGATAAAAGTATAACAACGAGGACTAGAGATACTTTTATAAATACGTATAAAAACTTACCCATTATACACAATTTTGAACAGGGTGATTTAATCGAATATGAAGGTGGTGACCAAATGCACGGCATTTTACCCGTGAAGAGTGGTGTGAGATATTTGTTAACATTTTTCTTTGATTAAAGTATCTATATATGTATTACTACTCTTTATATAAATTACCCGAAAATGTTATTCGAGGACCGTCACACTCTTGTTTTGAAACTTCGTGTACCATAAAAAACGGAAAAATAATTACATCACCTTGTTTAACATCTGGTACAAAACTACGGGTAAAACACGGTTCGTCCTTTTCCCATTCTTCTTCAAATGGTGATGTTCCTGATGAACGGTCTGTAAATTTGAATTTAGCATCCTTTTCTTCGTCGTATTTCATAAAGTATGTAAAACTAAACAGGTTTTGTATATGTCCCTTATATTCAGGTTCTTCGTCTTCATCACCTATAGCATGCCAATGTGGTCCCTGATAATGCCCCTTTTCATATATATTAATCCACGAATCATTACAGTTACCTGTACACGAAGAATCTCCACATACATTAACTGTAAGGTTTATATCCATGTTTAATTCATTTGAAAATATTTTAGAGTGTTTATATATTTCTTTTAATATATATCTAAATTCAATTTTTTCATCGTTTGTAGTTCGACGCAGACCTATCCAAGTGGGAGGTGTAGATACTTTTAAACACTCTGCGTTCCAGTCATCTGATGGATTAACTGCTTTTATTCCATCAATACATTTTTGAACATCAATTATAGCCTTAGAGTTGTCTTCTATTGAAAATATATATACTGGGTAACCGTACACGTATTGTATCATGTTATAATTAAATTTATAAATATACTTTTAATTACATTTATAAATTTAATTCGTTTTTTTTATTTTTTTAGTTAAATTTATTTTGGTCCAGGTATTTTACTCATCGCATTTTTACCCGCATCGGACATCATGAATAAACCACCCGCAATGAGAACCATACACAAACATCCAGATGATATAGCGGCGGGCATTGCGGCACCTCCCATAATACTACCTACACCACTCCCGATACCTTCAGCCGCACCTCCGATACCACTTCCGATACCTTCGGCGCCTTCAGCAACAGCCCCTCCTACACCCTGGCTTTCAATTTCTTCATCTAAATCAAGTTTATTAGCTAATTTTAGTGCAGATGAATCAGTGTTTATAATCTCTACGACTTTATTAGAAAGTTGTTCTGCAACATACTTGATTTGTATATCTTGATCAATACCACATTCCGTGTTAGCCGCAAGTGTTGCTATTTCTATTGGTGGTGGAACACCAAGTTTCGCATATAGACCCATACCTACTGGATCTAATATAAGGTTTTCTGTAATCAGTGTTTGTTCACTAATAACTTCACCTGCAAGTTTATTTATAGTTTCCATTGTAATATTTTTTTCAATTTTATTTTTAATGTTTACAATCGTTTCATCTGACGATTTTTTGTTTTCTGGAAGAGATAAAAATCCCTTCTTTTCCTTTGCAGTCTTTTTTATTTGTTGTTCAATTTCATTTCCAATTTCAGTTACCAAATCCGATGTTTGTTGTGCATCAAATTTTTGGAGAATTTTAAGGTCAGCATTAATCTTTTGTGAAATATTAAATTTACAATACGCTTCAACATCAGATACTTTCATATCCTGAACACTGACGACTTTCGCGGATACAACATTTTCATCTCTATTCAAAAAATTGAATATATTTTCGTTTACAATCGTTGTTTCTGATTTGGTTTTCTGTCTTTTTTTACCACCGAAAAGAGCACCTGCAACAAATCCGAGAACCATTTTATTTACTATTCACATAGAAAAAAATTAGTCTTCCTTTTTCTTAGCGTCTTCGATTTGTTTAACAATATCAAATACCGACGCATTTGGATTTATTTTTATTTCGCCTGTATTATATTCTCTATACTTTTCCATACTTTTCATTATTAAGACTGCAATAACGATTGCAATAAGTAAATATACGATTTTTTCCTGGTTAATCATTTTTTATATTATAATAATATTTTTAATTTAAAGAAATAAATTTTCTTTATACTAATGATTTTAAGTATAGACGTCGGTATACGAAATTTAGCAATGTGTATGCTTGACGAAACGTCTAATCTTATTGTTCAGTGGGATGTTTCTGGTGTACCTCCTGAACATAAAGATGGATTATTCGTTTCTTTAAGGGACCATTTAGATGATAAACCATGGATCTTAAAAGCTGATACTATACTCATCGAGAAACAACCCGATAAGAATAGAAAAATGAAAATGGTTGAACACTTTCTTCATACCTATTTCGTTATACGTAACCCTAAAGCAGAAACGATCATTTACGATGCGCGTTTCAAAATACCTGATTTTGCGGGGCCTGGTAAAGCTATGTATACGAAACGTAAGAAAGCGTCTATTGAACGGTGTCAGCAATTCATATGGAATAATACAATTAATGCACACTGGATTCCTATATTCAATGCGTCTAAAAAGAAAGATGATCTTGCTGATACGGTCATGCAAGCTATTAGTTTCACGAAACGTATTGAACCTATACAAAGCGTTTCGAAAAAGTCGAAAAAACTCGTTCCTCGTAAACCTAACGAGAACCAAAAACGGACGCGGTACTCTAAATCAAATTTAGCGTACATTTATAAAAATAAAACCGAACTCGAAGTTCTCGAAAATAATAAACGGTTCATGAAAGATCTTAAACGGTACTATAAGAGTATAGACGATTTAGTTAAGGATCTAACGGTCGTATCTTAATGTATATCGTACTTTACTACTGGTGCCGCGCCATACACTGATACTCCTTGAACAAAAATACTTGTGAAAATAGCCAATAAAATATCATTATATAGGCTGTCTACAATTGAACACAATACTATTATATTCCACGCCAACCAATAATGATGGATTTGTAGTTTAGAGTGTAGGATATAATGGATATGTCTCGGAGGAAGGTCCAAAATCAACTCTTTATCTTTGGGTACACTCAATGCCAATACTATCTGAATAATCCTAAGTGTATAAATTAAACCGATTGTTATACAATATTGTATATTACGATAATATAAAGCTATCTGAAAAAACAAAGACAAAACAGTTACACACACTATTGACATTGTACATATTATATAGGGTGTCAAAGTAACTCCTTGAGTTACTGACCACTGCATGTCCTTTATCTCACCAATAGCTGAAAAAATAACACTGGCCCCAATATAAATTAACCAAAACCACCAACGTCTTAAAACACTGCCTCTATCGCTATTTATATTAATTATAATTCCCGCTACATAACCATATACAAAAAGATACTCTATATCCTTTATTTCAATATTAACACAGTCAGAAGGTAGTCCGCATAAACATGTAAGACGGTTCACTATTAATCCCAATAACAATACTCCTCCCCATAGTAAATTAGACCAACGCCTATATTGCAATTTATCGTATGGGGTAGTGTGCTCCAATTTCAGGTATTCGAGCATTTTATATAATAAATACTATCCTATTCTTTATTATATATTTTGATTTTATGTACATTTAATTAAAGAATTAGTATAATTATAATAGTATAATGAGAACACTGTTAATAAAAGCATTAATCAAACACGCAGAAGGTATGATTGAAAAACATCGTGCAAACGTGGAAGTATATTTAACAAACCCCGCCGGTATTGGAGAACACTCCAATGTCATTGAAGCGATTGAAGTCGAACTCGACGCTATATCCAAATATCACGATCAAAAAGAAGTCATAGAGAGATACTTTTCTTAACGTAAATTCTTATCAGCCGTATAATACGTCTTCCCCTTAACAACAAAACTGTGTACGCGCGCATACGCCCACGCTTGTGGACTCGCACCTGGTCGGTGTCCCGTTCGCCATGCGGCTAACCCACGATCGTACACTGTTTTTAAAGTTTTTAAAGGTATACCAGTCACTTTGGATATATCTTTCAGTTTCGTTACACCCGGGTACCTTTTACGGAACTTCGAGGTATAACTTGACGTTCTCGTTTCGACCTTTTTATCGGTTTTGAAAGGTGTGTAGTCTTTTTTCAACATCTTTTTGTATCTCGTTTCAACGTTCTTAATGGTGTTCAACCCCCTGAAATATTTGAGTGGTGCGTATATTTTACCCTCACTTTTACGAAGTTGGGTAATTTTTTTACGAATATCGCTCTCGGATAACATCTTAAAGATTGTGATCGTACCTATACTAAATGGAGAAAAAAGTACTCGATCATGGTTTTGTTAGACTTGTGGATTACATGCCGAGGGAAAATCTTGATGCATCGATTGTTCAAGCCGCTCGGGTTTCTTACGGAGAAGGTACGACGACATCGAGAGGTGATGCGGGTCTTATTAGATATTTAATGCGTCATTGGCACAACACACCATTCGAAATGGTTGAATTCAAGTTTCATATCAAAATGCCTATATATATTGCGCGTCAACACATGCGTCATAGAATGGCAAGTGTAAATGAATATTCAGCGAGATATTCCATAGTTCCAGAACAATATTATAAACCCGAAGTTTTACGTGGTCAGTCAAAAGTAAATCACCAAGGTTCGGAAGGTGAAATTGATATTAACGCCGATCGTGAAAATGCGTTAAATAAACACTTTGATAATTCGTATGAAATATACAAATACCTACTCGATGACGGCGTGTGTAGAGAACAGGCAAGAGGTACACTTACTCAATCGACATATACCGAATTTTATTGGAAAATAGATTTACATAATCTCATGCATTACCTTCGTCTCAGAATGGAACTCGGTGCGCAAAAAGAAATTAGGGATTATGCCGAAGCTATTTATGAACTTGTACAACCACTGGTACCGATTACCATGAAAGCATTTATGGATTTTAGAATGAATGCGATCCAGTTATCAGGACCGGAAATTGAAGCTATCGCAAACGGTACGCCAATTGAATCTATCGGTGAACGTAGAGAATTTGAACAAAAAATACGACTTTTGGGTATAGATAAAAAATGTTAGTAATAAATAAGTAATAAAATGTTTTCACTTTCCTCAATAACCGCTACATTTACTTCGACACAAAAAAGGTTTAAGAAGTTTGGTAAGAAACTTCGTAAACAAAGAGATGGAGAAGTTGATGGTATAAAAGACAAAATAAAAGAAATCGCTGGTGATGAAGTTGAGCGTACTAAAAGTTTATTTGAAAAACATAAAGATTTTTTCAAAAAAAATAAAACCCCAACAACACCTGGTTCAGAAACGACTGCTATTGATTTTTACGAAAAGCCCTAAGCGCTAAATCTAGACTTATTAATGTTAAAAATACAGACACTTCCTTATATTGTTCCAACAAGTTACCTGCAAATACAGCCAATAAAACACTATATTGTACGTACCTCATTTCTTTTCGTGATTTTTCCATCGATCTTTTCATAGACGCACGCGATTGTTCCATATCCAACATGGCCGTACTTATATTCTTTATCCGACTAGGCATTTCGACCGACGTCGTTAACATACTACCTATATCTATACTATCAGAAACCTGTTCTTTGATAAGTGGTTCTAGGTACTCGAGATATGTAAAATCTGGATCTAGGAGTACACATGTACCTTCTATAGTAGAGAACGCTTTTGCAAGGTATACGAACGATGTTGGTATGATAAACGGTTTCGTTTGTGCCAAAGATAATAGAAGTTCATCTTGTAAAATGTCATCACGTAGGTTTTTACCATCAAGTGTTTCGAGATAATTTAAACCTGTTTTGAAAAAAAGTTCAATATCACTCGTATCGGATGACATTGGTAAAATAACACCCAATTTTATGAGTGTATCAACAATACCCTTTGTATCTTTATTTATAATAGAAATAAATATGTTTTGGAATCCTTCTTTTATATCATCACTCAAACCAATAATTAATCCAAAATCATAAAATACCAATTTTCCTTCTTTAGAAAACCCGATATTTCCCGGGTGTGGGTCAGCATGAAAAAATCCGTAGTCCATTGTTTGAATAACGTACGAATTAATGAGTGCCTGACACACTTTCTTACCGTTTACATCTGGGTCCGATATATCGGCAAGTTTTTCAGATTCGACATATTCCATAACAATCATATTCTCATTCGATAACCCTTTGTACACCTTTGGAACTTTTACCCATTTCATTCTATTAAACGATTTACGAAAACGTATCGCATTTTCCATCTCTTTTTCGTAGTCGGTTTCCGCTAATAAGTATTCTATAGACTCGTTAAGTACATATCCTGAACCTGTACCCGTATCAACACCAATTTTTTCGAGTAAATTAACTATATCACGGACATCATCTGTATCCTGTTTCATGATATTGTATATATCAGGGCGTTTTAGTTTAACAACCACCTCTCTACCATCAGTTAATACCGCTTTATGAACTTGACCTATACTTGCAGATTTAAACGGTTCATAATCAAAACTGGAAAACATATCGGAATTAATGTGTTCTTTGATCATGGTTTCTACATAGTATTTATCAATTGATGGTACGTTATCCTGTAAAGATTCTAATTGGTTTATAAAGTCTAACGGGTATAAATCAGCCCGGGTTGATGCAATTTGTCCTAATTTGATAAATGTTGGTCCTAACTCAATTAATTGGTCCCTCGTCCATTTTCCGAATTTTACCTGATCTTTTTCAAATTGTCGTTTCCATAAAAATTTACCAGCAAATTTCCACGTTTTAGTCTTACGTATTGGTGGTATTTTTAACGCACATAGTGACATCTTACATTACACTATGAAAATTTTTCCGTATAATATTTGTGTGTATATATAAATGCGAGTTCATGTAATAGGTTCCGGACCAACCGGTATGTCAGTCGCATGGGAAATACTCAGATCCACAGACCACGAAGTTACTATATACGATCGTAAAGAATCTGCCGGTGGTTCATGGTGGGAACCATCTGGGGGTAAACGAAATTTACACGCACATAGAATCGTGTTTGATAACGCATTCGTAAACACAAATAGTTTATTCGAAGAAATGGGTATTGAATGGGATGATATATTTCAGCCCGCAGACACGCGTGTATATACTACAACGTTCAAGTATCTTAAATTTAAAGATTATTTAACTTTAACGTCACTCGCGGTACGTGTTTTAGCACAACCTGGAAAGTACAAAGGTATAAGTCTCAAAGACGCACTCGGAGAACTCTCAGAATCAGGTAAAAAACTACTCAAGGCTTTACCTTTAATCATGGACGGGGTTGTTTGGGAAACCATGTCAGCATTTGAATTTGTAAAAAGTTTTGATCACGTGGGTATGTCTAAACAATACGTTCAAAAAGTTTCGGGTAAAGTCATGTCAGACAAAATGCAAAAAGCACTCGTAGATAAAGGTGTTAAATTTATGTTCGGGAGTGAAGTTGATAAAATTCATTATGAAAAAGATGGATATGAAGCTTCTTTTACAAACAAAACAAAAATAAAAGATGGGCTCCTTGTTTTGTGTATAGATAATAGTAAAGCGTTACAATTGGTCGATGAGAATTGGGGTAAAGATACCCTTAAAAAAATTGGTCCAAGTACGTACGGGTGTATTAACGTTTTGTTAGATTATGACGAACCAATCCGTTTACCTAAAAGTGATTTAGAATATACAATGGAAACAGAGTTCAGTTTACAACCCGTAGTTCTTAGCGATAATAAAACCATTTCGTGTGTTATATGTAATCTTACAGAAAAAGTTTTATCGACCGACCCAGAAACATTAAAAAGTGAAGTTATTAAACAATTGTGTGTACCACAGCCATCGAGTATTCGTATAGGGTGGGGTTCATATTGGAAAGATGGTAAATGGTCATTCGAACAATCATCAGGGGTTTTGAGTTTACACGGTCAGGTCCCATTTTACGGAGAATCTTCGAAAGTCGCTTTATGTGGTATGATGTCCGAAAGAAAAACACCATATTCGAGTATCGAAGCCGCTATAGAAGTCGGAAGATCATTTTGTCATGAAACGTTCGAAACGAGAAAACCATTACACCCAGTTTTAATTACACACGTTTTATTTATACTTATAGTTTTGTTTCTTATTATAATATATACACGTAAAGAATGATTTTACCCGTAACTGTAACTGTTTATGAACCCATGTACGACTATAATGAAAAAAAATATATTAGGGTATCTCTACCCGATAAAGTAAGAGACTATATCAGGGAATTACATGAACATAAAACAGATCGTGTTTTATTTCCAAAAACACTCGACGATCCACTCGACGGTAACGTTTTAAAAGTAAAAGTCCCATTTAGGTACCGACGTGTTATGTGTAATGTTGATGGAGATACACCCGTTCAATCACTGAAAAGAGGTGATACAGTTCTCACTGAAATTCAGTTTAACGGGGTTTGGAATGCCCATGATCATAGTGGGTATTCGTGGGTATTGAAGTATATAAAGTATAGAAACTAATAGTAAGAAATGAGTCTTACACGCTCGGGATATCTCACAGGTGAGACACCAGAAATCAAAAAAGAACTCACGGTACGTGCCGTTGTAAATACAGAGTTCGGGTTTCCGCCGCCTCCCTTTAAGGTATTCAGAAAAACAAAAACAGGTCTATGTGTTCCCCGATTTTACGGTGAAGAAAAGTTTGGTAAAGCAAAAGAAGATCGTCGTCCTACACCAGTTAAAATATTATGTAAATTTAATGGAAAACTTCGTGATGAAACACACCAAAATGATGCTTTGGCTGCAGCACTTAAATCTGGGCACGGCGTTCTCTCACTTCCTTGTGGCTTTGGGAAAACGACAGTATCCTTGGCCATAGCATGTAAACTCGGGTACCGAACTATGATTGTGGTACACAAAGAGTTTCTCGCGAATCAGTGGAAAGAACGTATCCAACAGTTTTGTCCAGGTGCCACTATAGGTGTAGTACAACAGAACAAATTAGAAACAGATTGTGATTTTGTCATTGCTATGCTCCAATCACTTTCTTTGAAAGAGTATTCATTCAATGATTTCGATACTATTGGTACACTTATCGTTGACGAGGCACATCATATATGCGCAAAAGTATTTTCCCAATCCCTTTTTAAAATATGTCCTAAACATATTTTTGGACTCTCTGCAACACCGACCCGTAAAGATGGTCTTACTAAAGTTTTACATTGGTTCATGGGACCAACATTCTTTGCCGTTGAACGTGAAAATCAAGAACAAGTCGAAGTGTTTCCAATTGAATATAGATGTCCACGTTTTCAGGATCCACCACCGTGTACGCGGTTCGGTAAACTTTCATTAGCGACCATGATTACAGAACTTACCGAAGATCGTGGGCGAAACATTGTTATAGCAAACCTTATCAAAAATATTCTTAAGGGAACGCGTCAAGTTCTCGTATTAAGTGATCGTCGACACCACTGTGAAGTACTCCACCAAAGTTTCAAGAAAACTTCAGGTCTGTATATGGGTGGTATGAAAGAAGTTGATTTAGCTGAATCGAGTAAAAAACAAATCATATTTGCCACGTTTAGTCAAGCACATGAAGGTCTCGATATACCTTCACTCGATACGGTTATACTTGCGACCCCTAAGTCTGATATTGTACAGTCAATTGGACGAATTATGCGTGAAACGCACGGTAAAAAGAACAATCCACATATTTATGACATGTTCGACCAATGGTCTATATGTCACGCCATGTATAATAAACGTCTCAAAGTGTATCGTCAAGGTGGTTTTAAAATACCAAAACAAAAATCCGAAGAACCTAACGATTTCAGTAAAGGGAAATGCCTCATTTTATCATGAAAATAATCATTCGTATTTGTAAGAATGACTGGCTGCAACACGGGTCGTAATATACAAAAGCATAAAGGTTCTGGTGGAGGTGCATCTACACTCCAGGAAGCTTTAGAAAATAGTAGTATAGCTACCATAGATATAAATCTTATATCCGGTGCAAAATTCATAGGTGACGGTAGTGGTTTAACAGGTATACCGGGTACTGGAGGAGGCGTTGGGAATCTACAACAAGTTACGAATCAACATAACTCAACAACAAACACAGTCGATCTTGCAAATACGGGAACGTCTTTAACAACTGCCGGTACCATAATTTCATCGGGAAATATAACTGCACCTTCTTTTATAGGATCGGGTACATCACTCACAGGCATTGCTTTATCCATCGATACATCAAGTAACGCAGCTCGAGTTAGTGTTTTGGAAACAGACTTGACGAGTAATGTATCAAGAGTAAGCGGGTTAGAAACGGATTTGACAAGTAATGCATCCCGAGTTAGTGTTTTGGAAACAGACTTGACGAGTAATGTGGCTCGAGTTGGCGTTTTAGAAACAGACCTGGCGAGTAATTCGACGAGAATAGAAACTTTGAGTACGGATTTAGCAAGTAATTCAACGAGAATAGAAACTGTGAGTACAGACTTGGTGAGTAATTCGACGAGAATTACGAACCTACAAAATTCAACTATAATAAGTAATAGTTCAGGTATAACAAATGCATTTGAAAAGGGTGATTTGATATACGCATCTGGTCAGAATACACTTTCAAATTTAAGTATAGGTTCTACTAGTCAGGTACTTACAGTTTCTGGTAGTGGTATTCCAGTATGGGCTGCTCCCAGTGGAGGAGGTGGAGGAGGTGGAGGAGGAGGTTACTGGACACAGCCAAGTAGTACTACGCTTATACATTACACTACTGGTAGTGTTGGTATTGGAACTACAAACCCAGCGTACCCATTAGATGTTAACGGTACAGTAAATGCAACTTCATTTAGGGGTAGTGGTACTAATTTAACAGATATAACTGCATCATCAATTACAAGTGAAGCGTCTCGAACTATATCTATTTCTAAAATTAGTGTATTACCTGCAACGTGGAAAAGATAATAAATAAAATATACATAATTCATAAGTATGAGTAATAACAACTCCTCTGCATTACCAACATCGTCAAAATTATCAAGAGGTATAAAAGGTTCTATACAGAGAATTTTTGTAGGTGAAAAAAATAATAATCAAGTTGTTGTATATAAATATAATATAATAACTAAATTTTGGTACAAAGAGTACACCATAAGTTCACCTGATTCGTCCATATTAAATTTTGGATTTTCTTTATCAGGAACAGATGATGCTTCTATAGTAGCTGTAGGGGCTCCGGGTACTACAGAAGGTCGAGTGTATATATATGAAAAGGATAGTACGGGAAGTGGGTGGTCACAAAGAGGTACTACCATTACACACCCAATGCTTAATTCTAGTGGTACTGGATCTGATGGCTTTGGACATTCTGTTTCGTTATCACAACATGATGGTAATATTCTCGTTGTAGGGGCACCTTTTTTTAATGAACAAACACCCGCTTTTGCAACATCTACTGATTATTCAGTTTGTGAAGGGCGTGTTTTTATATTTAAATATGTGGGTGGAACTGGAGGATGGGCTGGATCTGCATACTCTTATTTAGGAACTATTAGTTCACCTTCAGGTACTTTATCAACTAGTTTACCCGCTTCGTGGAAAAACTTTTATTTTGGGTATTCTCTAGATATATCAGATGTAGGTAATATGTTAATTGTTGGTTCCCCATCTATTAGAAAATTAGATGATATATCTAAAAACAATCAAGAAACAGGTAGTTTGTTCTTTGACACATCAGTATACGATGAATATTACAACGCTGTTGAAGTATCTGAACTCGAAACCGCATGGGGACATACCGGTAACGCGCATGTGTATCATAATCATACTGTTTTATCTGGTGGTACCACATGGACCAGTAATGTAAATGTTACCGGAGTTATAGGCGTAACTTCAATAGGTGGTATAACAGTAGATACACAACCAGAAAAGATTCGACCTTTTGAAGCTGTTGGTACATCTGTAGGTATAAATAGAGCTGGTACCCGTATATTTGCAACAGCACCTTACAGTTACGGTACTTCAAATGCGTCACCACAAATATTTTCTGGACGAATCTATACACTCGAATGGAATTATGTAACAGGTACATGGGATGAAATGGGCACAATTAATAAACATATTAATGGTGGTATTAATTTTAGATTACTCGGATTTTCTGCAGAATTTGACGGTTCGGGTAATAGAATTGTTGCAGGTGCACCGGAATGGGTATCAATAAAAAGAAAACTTAGGGGTCACGTCGAAATATTCGATTGGAATGGTGATGCATGGGTAAGTTACCCTACCAGCTCCGTCAGTGTTGATTTAATTACAGATGAATCGCTTTTCTTTTATCAAAACACGCGAGTCGGTGACTCTGTATCCGTTGATGGAGAAGGTGAAATGATATCTATAGGTATGGGTGAAAATAACCTATACTACAGTGGTGCTAGTGTTAATTTACCACGACCTTCACAGTTTAGTGTTCACGGAATCACATATATAGGTGGTGCGACTACAACTGTAGCTGGAAGTGATTCGCATATTCTTACAGGTACATCTAATATTTGGGTATATAATGTCCCACAATCTATGGTAGTTTCAGGTAACATGACTGTAAGTGGTTGTATGCAAACAGCTGGTATTGCTGTGGGATCAAATGATGATACCGATACGTCTAGAAAAACTATATTTTTTGGTGGTACAAAAGCTGATAACGCATACGATTATACTGTTATAGAAAATCGCGTTTACGAATCTGCGGAAAAATCGGAACTACTCATATTTAAAGGTGATAACAACGCCGACTTCAACGGGGGAGGAATATATGGACCCGATAGAATACGATTAAAAAGTGGTCAAATATGTTTTGATTTAAATACGGGGTATGAAAGAGATGGAGAAGATATACGTTTCAGCATGAATAAAAATAAACTTCAAGGTGGAAAATTTGGTGTAAATACAGCTTCACCAACGGAAGCCGTAGATGTATATGGTAAAATTAAGTCTTCGCAGGGGTTTATAGGACGCGGTGAAGAATTAATAGGTATAGATTTACATGATAGTCTAATTAGAGTCAATAACAATACAGGTATAGCTGGTTCATCTTATAACGATCTCATATTGGGAGAAATGAGTATGATTTCGTCCTCGACTACGTACCCAATAGTAAATTTAACAAGTAATGTGAATCAAGGATATACAGTACTCAGCTCATTCGACGTTACTAATGCATGGAAAGTATTTGATTCCTCATATACCGGTTTCAATACTTGGCAACTTGATACTGGAAGTGCAGACGGATCTCAAGGTACTCCTCTTTATACGAGGTTTGGTCCAGAAATTGGTTACTATTTTGGTAGTACAGAAAGGTTTCCTGGGTACCCGGGTGAATGGATTGAAATTCAAATGGCTTCATCCGTCCCTAAACTTTTACTCACGGAAGTATTAATAAACGTACCAGGTAGTGGATCTTTCCCAGTTAATTTACATGTATTTGGAAGTGATAATGGTACAGATTATTATCATATACACACCGAAATAAAACCATGGTCGTATGTTTCAGGTACATTTACAGACGTTTCTGTATTTACAAGGACCCCTTCAGTTAATGATAAACCGTATAATAAGTTTGTTCTCATATGTAGTAGAGTAAGAGTCCCGTATGATGGAGTTTATTGGTCTAACGTACGTTTAAAGGGTAGTACTTTATCAGCGTTCAGTCAAAAATTAAAACTCGATAAATCTGGTAAAATTGGTATTTAAATACAAACCCAGTATACCCATTAGATGTTACGGGTGATATTAACTTAACGGGTAGTTTAAGAGTTGGTGCTAGTGCGTCTACAGGTACATCTGGACAAGTACTTACATCGGGTGGTGGGGGTGCAATGTCTTGGACAACCGTAAGTGGTGGTGGTAATATAACTTTAGGTACAGGTACTACAGGTGATTATATTTCCACAATTACAGGTGGTAATGGTATTACGAGTACGGGTGCGACATCAGGTGAAAACATAGCACACTCATTATCCGTCGATACAAAAGCAAATGGGGGTTTGGTTTTTGAGTCCAATAAACTTGCTGTTAAACTAGATCATAATAATATTACGGGTAAACTCGCGGCCAGTGACGGTGGGACGGGACACGACAATTACACAATCGGACAATTACTCGTGGCTAATAGTACGTCGTCTCTAACCAAACTTACACCCGGTACATCCGGATACTTTTTAAAATCAGAAGGTGCTGGTAGTCCGCTTGTATGGTCAAATGTAGCAGCGGTAGGTTCCTCGACACCCGCGGCACTTTCTGCAGGTGACTTCTTAGTAGGTGGCCCTTTTAATGGCGCATCAGCGGCTACATTTAATGTACAAGGTGACACTGCAAATACAGCTAATAAATTGGTTGCGAGAGATGGTTCTGGTGATATAATCGTCTCTAAAATAAATGCTACTACAATAGATTTGGGGGGTGTCTCTGATACAACATTAGTGCGTTCGAGTCCAGGTGTTGTAACGATTGAAGGTAACGAAATACGAACAGGAACGGTTCCAATTGCAAAAGGTGGTACAGGTGCAACTACCCTAGTCGATTTGATAACTCTGGGTACGCATACAACCGGTAATTATGTAACATCTATAACAGGTGGTGACGGTATTACGGCCGGTGGAGCCACCGAAGGTGGAACACCCACGGTGGCCATCGATCTCAAAACAAGTGGTGGTTTAGAGTTTAATGGTGGACAAATACGTGTTAAAATAGACGATTCGGGTATTAATGGGGTATTACCCGTTGCCAAAGGTGGTACAGGTGTAACTTCAGGTCTCACTGCACTAAATGCAACGAACCTTACGAGTGGAGCAGTTGCTATTGCACGTGGAGGTACAGGTGTAACTTCAGGTCTCACTGCACTAAATGCAACGAACCTTACGAGTGGAGCAGTTGCTATTGCACGTGGAGGTACAGGTGTAACTTCAGGTCTAACCCAACTAAATGCAGCGAACCTTACGAGTGGAGCAGTTGCTATTGCACGTGGAGGTACAGGTGTAACTTCAGGTCTCACTGCACTAAATGCAACGAACCTTACGAGTGGAACAGTTAATACTTTACGGGGTGGGACGGGAATAACAGGGGGATACAGTGCAGGTGATATACTTTATGCCACAAATTCTACGACGCTCAGTAAATTAAATAAAGGGGATGATGGAAAAGTTTTAACACTTGCAAGTGGTCTTCCAACGTGGGCTGCTGCCACTGGGAGTAGTGGTGGAAGTTACTGGACAGAGCACACTAACGGTACCGATGTATACCGAACTTCTGGTAATGTTGGTATTGGAACTACAAACCCAGTATACCCATTAGATGTTAACGGTGATATACGCACTACATCAGAAGGTGGTTTTAGAGGAAATGGAGGTAATATAACTGGTATTAATATTACAAGCGAAAGAAATGAAACGATTATAAATTTTGGACAGCAGTCAAGTCTTAAAAAATCCATAAACGGTGACCCGCTTTAATTTTCTTTTTTTTAATTCGTTTATTATATTAGTAAAATGGCTACACAGGAATTAGTCGTCCAACTTAATCCAGAACATTATGATAATTTAACAGATGCAAACGCTGTTGGTAAAACTAATTTTGGTAAATCTTCGTGCCAAAATAATACGGGTACAGTTTTTGCGGTCGGTTCAGATGATAATGTTGTAATTTATACAAGTAATTCGTACGCAACTAAATACGCAACGTCTATTTCAAATCCAGGAAACTCAAATAGTTTATTTGGATTTAAAATAGCCATGGATTCACCAGGGGATACTATTATAATTGGTGCACCGGGAGATAATAGAGTTTATGTATTTGATGCACAAAATCAGGCTAGAACGTCGTGGACTCAGCGTTCATCCGGGTGGAGTGGTAATAGTTATCTAGGAACTAGTAGTTCCGTAAATTACGGTTCAGATGTAGACGTGGCAGGTGATGATGATTCGTTATTTGTTGTTGGTAGACCTGGTGATCATAAAATCGAGTTATGGTCTTGGCCAAATGGATCTTCGGCAACACTTTTAACAACTATAACAAAATCATCCAATTTTGGGTTTTCGTGTAAACTTTCGTCAGATGGTCAAGTTGTTATAGCCGGTGGTCCGGGTAATTATTACCCGACTGGTACCTATAATGCTTATGGTAATGGTATAGCACACGTATACGCAAAAGATCCTTCAAGCGCGACTACGTGGACAGAAAGAACACTTCCATTCGATTATACGGATTGTCCTAATGTAGAATATATTGATATGGCAACTACAACTATAAAAAGTGTTACTGATACTAATATTGAATCTGGTGGTACTAGAACAGACATTAATCCAGCTTTTGGGTTTAGTGTAGCTATAAACAAAGACGGTACTTTTATAGCAGTTTCTGCACCTAACAGAAAATGTTTTTTTTCAGCTGAGTGGATAAATGGTACATCATATTATAAATGGTTAACAGGTAAACCAATTACAGGTGATATTGATGAATTTGGCAGTTTTTTATTTATGCAATACGACGGAACGCGTATAATTACAGGGAATACAAGTGTAGAGGATAAAATGTATTGGAGTACTCAATATTCTAGATGGGAGGATGTGATGGGTTTTACGAAGAGTTACTGTGTATTAGATTGGAATGGTATTTATTACACAAATTATAGCGAAACATTCAATCTATACTCGTTCGGTAAAATACTTACATCTATGTCAAAAAATGGGGAATTTGCTTTATTTTCTGCAAATTATAATAATGGAAGTTTTATAGGTAATGAGGCTAGAGTAACGGGTAGTAATAGAACCTTATATAGTGGGAATACGGTTTTTTCGTTTACAAGATTCGCACCTACAATAAAAATTTTAGGGACAGCGGCGATAGGTGGTGATTTAAAAGTACGTTTTTTGAGTGTAGGTGGTGATAAATCATATATATCAAGTGATACCAATGCGGGTTTCGTTCCCGGATATATAAATTTTGAGAATACTAGAGATGAACATAGTATTTTTAGGTCACAAATCATAAATACATCACAATATACTGGCGATGATAATTTATCCGAACTCTTACTGTTTAAATCTGGACACGTTCGAGGTCTCAATTCCAGAGGTCCGGATAGAATACGTCTTAAATCGCCAAGTATTATTTTAGAAGGTATGACATCTGAAAATCATCCACTTTATGTTCCAACCCCCGATTCAATTGGACCAGTAGCTGAAGCATGGTCTAAATATCTTAAAGAAGCTTCCGCGGTTTATTCTCGTTTGACTTTAACGGGTATAGGTAATGTGGGTATAGGTATACCTGAATATGCAGATCATATCATCAAGGAAAATTGGAATTTAGGGTCAACTTCTGTCGAGACCTCTCCCAATTTTCATAAACAAAATGAAAATGCAAATGCACAAGCACCACCTCTCATAAACCATAGACTGGTTATAGATGGTAAACAGAGTATACAAAACGGTAAACTTTACATAAACAATCCAACATCTTCAAATCTAATTACAGATGGTATGTCGACTTGTTATAATACAATGACGAGTGCTTGTATTCAAAATACAAATAGTACAAATATACCTTACGTAATATGTGATTCTATGAAACGTAACCCCCTTTGGAGTGATGAAGATGGGTATAACAACTATTATGACCGATTGAGATTATACAATACGGTTACATACGATGATGTAAATAAAGGGTTATATTTTGGAACGAGTACATCGTATGCATCTGGGTGGACCCAAAGTACACGTGATACAATTACAGGTAACGTTGTAAACGTTTTATCGGGTGTATATACAATCTCGTATTGGTTTATGTTAAAAGATTATGCACAAAGTACATTTGGGTCGAATGGAAAATTAATATTCACTGCTTTTCATTATACATCGCTTGGATATGGTCATAAAATTACAGATACAGGATTCAAAGTCCAGTATACACAGGGTAGGGCTATTGGTGGACAACCTTATTACACAACCGCGGTATCTGACTATACTGTAAATTATACGTTTAATCAAAATGTATGGTACCACGTATGTGTTAAAGTAGATAATACAGCTGGAAATGGTGCCAATGAAGGTACAGCGACTACACAATTATGGATAAACGGTGTATCGCAATCTTTAACCGCAAACGAGACAAATAGAGATATGAACGGGAGATTCCCAGGATTTTGTTGGTTTGGGGTAGTTAATCAAGCATCATCTGGCACATATGGACACACTTTAGGTGGTGATGGTATGTATGGTCACCTTATTGGTAATGTTAAATTTTATATCGCACACGATGGCACGGATCATTTTGAAAGGGTAGCTGTACCAGATTATAACACTGGTCCTGATTTTTATAACGAAGGACCACCCAACGAAGGATTATCAGTAAATGGTGATATAAACTTAACAGGTGATTTAAGAATTAATGGAGTCGCACAATCGTTTGGTGGTGGATCATCGTTATCCGGATCAAATACGTTCGAATGGGGGACGGGTGTATCCGGAAAAGAAGGCAATGCAGGTAAAATTGGGTACAGTACGTTTAGTGGTGCAGGTTATAACTACGCATTGGATATTGTAGGTGCGGGAACGAGTAGTTCAAATAGAAATGTTCGAATATATGATAATCTTGGTATTGGAACATCGTCCCCAACTCAACTACTTCATGTACAAGGTACAGGACCCCAATTATTTATTGAAGGAGCGAGTAATGAAAATGCTGTCATACGCGGCAGTTCTGGACCGTCATATAGAGACAAATACCATGAAATATCAATGGGTTTCTATGCATTATCAGGTTTTGGAACGAGTAATTATATTGATTTTAAGGTTAATGAAGGTGGTCAGAGTAATAGTCCATCAACGAGAATGAGGATTCGGGGTGACGGCAACGTCGGTATAGGGACGACGAGTCCAACATCCGGAAAACTTCAAATACAAGGGACGGCATCAAAATATTTATCGTATGGATTTTTAAACGTTTATGCTAGTACGGGACAATCTAGTGGTACTAACAATTACTCTATATACGCAAATGAAAGAATTGCGTGTGCAGAATTTAATGCGTTTTCAGATAGTCGAATAAAAAAGAATGTGGTCGATATAAACGATAGTTCTGCACTCGACAAAATTCGTCTTCTCGAACCCAAAATATACAATTATATCGATGAACAACAGAAAGGAACGAGTAACGTGTACGGTTTTATCGCCCAAGAAGTCTCAAACGTTTTACCGTATGCGGTTACGGTAAGCGAAGGTGATATTCCAAATATACTTACGAACTCTAATGTAAGTGTTACGAGTGATAGTAACGTACTTGAACTTCGTTTAGATACCACGGTTGAAGGTTTAACTTTATCGAATACGTCAAATATAAATATCACGACTGATAATAATCAATACCTCACCGTACCCGTACTTACATTTTCGGGAAGTAATGTCATAACAATACAAAATAATGATGAGTTTAGTAATGTTACGGGTGCATATATACACGGTGAACATATTCATGATTTTCACCATTTAAATAAAGATGCTATATGGGCGGTTTCCACTGCGGCTTTACAGGAAGTAGATAGACAATTACAAGCTGAAAAGACGAAAGTTTCAACTTTAGAAACACAGGTCGCCGATCTATTAGCGCGTGTTACCGCACTTGAAAATAACTAATTGATTTACCATTCTGGAAAATGTCAGAATGGTAGAAAGTTTTGTTTACTTACTTTCGTGATGGGAGCGTGTCCATGATTGCTAAGGCGATAACACCCGCAATAAAGAACAAAACAACATAATTACACTCCGTATCTTCTCCTCTACCAGTAGAATTTTTACCTTTCTCCTGGACTGGGACTGATACTTCTCGTGAAGGTCTCGGCCTTTCGATAGGATCTTCGTCTAATGGACAATAACCTATCATATACTATATTTTACAAATTAATTTCGACTGATTTTTTCTTTCGACCGCGTTTAGCTTTGGTCTGAGTAACTTTAACTTCACGCAATTCTCCATCACCCCCTTCAACATCACCTAACATTGGTGCCTCGGCAATATCGGAAATATCATCATCTTCGTCATCGTCTACGATAATTTGTTCCTGTGCTGGAATACTCGTCGTGTTCATGGGTGGTGTTGGTGGCATCATAATGTTACCCATGAGACTGGAAATATCAAACCCAGGACCTTGCATTTCATGTGGTTCGCCGTTATCAGACGTTTGTTGTTGTGATTTTGGAACCGTGTTTTGAACCGCGGACATCATATTTTGAACCAGTCCTGGATTTTGTTTAATCACATCATTCATGTTTGGCATGACCGATTTGAACATACTATTCGTCAAATGGAACATCATCGCTGAGCCTCCAAGCATCATAATAAGTTTGATTTCTGGTGCGACGTGCATTTTAGTTCTATACTTGACGTATAACTCTTCAAAAACTTCATCATAATCATCGACATTTTCCATAACGTTTTCGGACCACCCTTCGAGTTGAATTTCGAATGGGTTATACTTCTTATTCATAAACTCAAGGCCTGTTGTACACGCGATAAGCATACGTCTTGCAAATTTAACCGATTTGTCTACATCTATACTATACGTAATTCGTTTTACTTCGTTTCTAAGTTCGTCTATAGGGGAATAGGCATTCAAGCGCTTGTTGACAGTAAAACCTTTTTTTTCCAAACGTCCAAGTTTATTAACAAGATCCGCTTTCTCTTCATCTATTGTCTTAAAACCAGGTGATGGTTTTTCTTCCTCTTCTTCCATCATATATCCACCACCACCGCCTCCCCCACCATAATCCATATCGGGTTCGTCGTCGTATTCGTGATAATCAAGAGGTGCTTCTGGTGGAGGTACAGATGGTTGTGCTTGTTTATTTGGGTTAGCAAACGAGTCAATATCTTCCTGGAAAACCTGTTGTTGCGGTGGTGTAAATTGTGTTTTCATCTGGGCAATTTGTTTTTTTACAGGCTGCCGTCTAGGAACATCAATTTCAATTTCGTTCATCAGGGCCTGCTCATTATCATCAAGTTTCATAACATTTGTATTTTTACGATCAAGAATAATTTCACCGTCCATTCGTATTATTACTCTTTATATTGAAACTATTCTAATCTCTTTAACGCACTTTATAAAAAATGTTGTTTCAATATAAATGAAACTTAACGCTACCAACAAAAACACGATCAAAGCTATCGTCATCATCATCGCAGTATTGTGTGTTCTCACAATGTTCAGTACCAGTGGGTACCAGGGTAAAGATGTCGAAATCGAAACCGTTAATACGGGTTCGCTTTTCGATATTCCATCAACCGAAGAATGTTTGAGTAGTGCCTACTACTCCAACAGTAAAGGTGGTGTATGTGACGGACAAAAACTTGTCCAGGAACAAGCGAGCTATAAGATGAAGTAAAATCTCCAGTATATATAAATGGCTTTAGTGACGAGTCAATCCACTTTACCTGATTTTGAATACGAACACCATACGGTTATACTCGATAATTTGGATCATGGTTCAGATAACACAGATTTTACACTTCATTTACCAACACCACTTGAAAATATTGTACAGGCGCAATTAATTGCAGCAAGCATTAACACAACAGATGATGCCCAAAGGTGTATCCACATCGGTATAGAAGAACTCAGAAGTATTTTTTCCCAACGTGGAAAAAAATCCCTCGAAGATGCTGATACTCACCTTAACGGTGTTTTTGGTACGATTATTTGTGAACATAAATTACATGCCTCGAGTGCTGCTCAAAAAGCGGTATTATTTAGAAACGAGTACCCAATTATTCAACAATATTATAACCCAATTCGTAAACTCGATAGATTAACTTTTAATTTAGATAAACAGGATGGCGATGCAGCCGCATGTGGAGACGCCGTTTTCATTTTTAAATTCATATGCAAGAAAAGAAACATGTCCTATTAATTATGTCAGGGCGTCACGTACTTATATTTTTAACCTTTTCTTATTATAAATGTCATCTGGTATTGTTCAACTCATAGCAATTGGTGCTCAAGACGAACACATTATGGGCGAACCAGAAATATCCTTTTTTACGTCAACGTTTAAACGACATTCTAACTTTTCACAATCCGTTGAAAAACAAACTATTCAGGGAGATGTGAAAGCGAATTCTATGTCATCTATTCGTTTTGATCGAACAGGTGATATGTTAGGGTATACGTACCTTACTATTGATAATAACACACAAGCACTTGATATTCAAAGGTGGGATACACTCATAGATAAAGTGGAACTTCTTATTGGTGGTCAAGTTATTGATACACAAGATGCAGTTTTTACAGAAAAAATAGCAATCGATACGTTTGCAACAAATGTTTCAAAGAGTGCGAATGGTACACACCCAGGTATAAGTGCACGTTCTTATTTCTACCCATTTAGATTCTTCTTCTGTGAAGGTGCACAATGCGCTTTACCTATCGTGGCTTTACATTACCATAACGTCGAATTGCGTATACATTGGGGACCAAATGCGGGTAACTATAATTTTGAGTGTTATTCAAACTATTATTACCTCGATAATGAAGAACGTGGTAACCTTGTTTCGCGTAACCATAATTTAATTATTACACAGGTTCAAAAAAGTATTCCATCAAATGAACTTTCACAAGAACTCACGTTTAATCACCCGGTAAAGTATCTTGCATCTTCGGATACAACGACTGAAGGGGCATTAACGTCAACAACCAATAAAATAAAGGTTGAAATAAACGGTTTAGATATAGGTAATTTTAAATGGGCCAAACCACACTTTATAGACGTTATGAACTATTACCATACAAACTTTGTTACGTCACCCGATTTTTTCTTATACTGTTTTTGCTTATCGACGAGTTCACTCCAGCCGACAGGAACGCTCAATTTTAGTCGATTAGATTCTGCAAAGGTAGTCAGTCAATCCATGATCATTAGTGATCCTATATACGCAGTCAACTACAATATACTTCGTATTGAAAATGGTATGGCCGGTCTTATCTATGCAAATTAAAATACATACTTATATTAAATGGTTAAAAACTTACCGACCATCGAGCGGTCTACCAAAATCCGGTTTGGTAAACATGCTACGGATGACCAGGCTGAAAACACCGTTGTTTTTAATGCTTCTAATGTTGCTATAAATGCGATCAATGAAGGTTCCATATATATGGCACCGCTCCGCGTTGCTGAATTAGCAGGTTCGAACCTCGTAGGTTATTCCTCATTGACAAAAGAAATTGTTGATTCGAGTGTTCCTACTTCCCTTCTAGGTGGTGTTACTTTAGATAGTGCAACTGTCCAAGGTAATATTGTTTCAAATGCTATACCACACTTTGCGAATACACTAACTGCGTTTACGACTGGTCACGGATCAAATGTTGGTATTTCAAATACAGCGCCTACCCACATGTTATCTGTCGGTGATAAGATTTTCATGTCTAATACGGGTGCAGAAGCCATAAAAGTTGAAGGTAATGTACGTGCCAATAGATTTTTTTCTGGTTCGAGTGTTATGATAGATGGAAATTCGACAAACAAAATTCAAGTTTCGGGAACTATTAAGACGGGTGTACTCCGCGCAGATAATATAGGTATAGCAAATACTTCACCCACGCATGCATTAAGTTTAGGTAATGAAGGACAACTTCGTTTGAATGTACCAACAGAATCTATATATGCACTCGAAACGGTCGGTAATGTTAGTGCACAAAACTATATAGGGGACGGTGGTCTTCTTTCAAATGTAACTTTACAAACTGTTACGGATAAAAGTAATGTTACATCAAATACAATCCACCTTACAAACCCAACAACATCACTCAAGGCATATAGTAATGTAATCGTCGATGGTAATGTATATGGTAAAATTGCGGGTGCTAATACAATAGCGGGTAGTACTATAACCGCAAGTACACAATTTTCTGGTCCAGGTACAGGATTAACGGGTATTCCAACAGATCAATTTGTAAGTGGAGCAATTGCATTGTCCAGTGGTGGTACGGGTCAGTCTAGTTATGCATCCGGTACAATACTTTACGGTAAAACGTCAGGTGATTCACTCGGACAACTCAATCCCGCAGGTTCTAATGCAGATGCCGGTAAATTTCTTAGACTTGATAGTAGTGATATACCCGAATGGGCAGAGGTTCCCCTAACTCTTGATGCTGTTCTCGGAGATACAACCGCGGTTTCAGATGGGTCTATGAGTTTAACAGATACTGGTACGACAATCACGACCCTTGGTAAAATAAAGGCCGCTACATTCGAAGGACTTGGTTCTGAACTTGAAGGTATTAATGCATCTAATCTATCATCGGGTACACTCACAACCACCGTTTTACCCGTCGTACCCGTAACAAAAGGTGGTACGAGTTTAAGTTCGGTCGCGGCCGGTGATATACTATACGCACCAGCGACTAATCAGATTGCGAGTCTTGCTAAGGGGACCGCAAATAAAGTTTTACAAGTAAAATCTGATGGAACTGTACCCGAATGGACATCGACAATAACAAGCGCTACACTCTCTAATCCATCGTTAACCGGTACAATTACAGCAACTGGATTAAGTACTAATAGAATCCCGTTTACGAATGGGTCCGGACAATTAGTATCGGATACAAAGCTCCAATTCGATGGTGTTGATACAATGACCATCGGGTCTAACCTTACCATTTCAGGTAACTTACTCGTACAGGGAAACACGACGTTTCAACATACACAGAATCATACTATTTCCGATCCACTCATTGAGTTAGGTAACGCGAACGCGAGTGATACTATAGATATGGGTGTTATAATGACACGCCCAACCGCAAATGTAGTTGCGGGATATATGGGTGATGAGAAAAAATACGTTATAGCGTATACGCTAAGTGATCCACTTAGTCCTCATATCGTTCCTACGAACGAAACTACTGATGAATATATGACTTTGAGTGTTGAAGGTGGTAATGTTTTGGCAGGTAACGTCACGACAACGGGTACAGTAGAAGCTGTAACACTCAAGGGTGATTCTGTTACCGTATCGGGTGCAGTTACCGGGGATACTTTAGTGGGTAGTGGTTCGGCTATTACAAATATCGATGCGGAAAAAATAACAACAGGTGTTCTCGATGTTGATCATGGGGGTACAAACATCGCATCGTACACGGCAGGTGATTTACTCTACGCCACGGGTGCGACGACATTAGCAAAATTAGGGGTAGATAATGGTAAATTTCTTAAAAGTACAGGTTCAGCAGTTCAATGGGCAGACGTTTCTTCGACTTTACAGGCGATTACGACTGGAGGTGCAACGACGACACATACGATCGCGTTTAATAACGCGACCACGGGTTTAACATCCGCGGGTGATATTGACATTGCAGCTACAAAACAAATCGATTATACCGGTGATGTTTTACTTAAATCATCGGCCGGTGCAATAGCATCTTTGAAAGTAACGAACGCGATAAAACTTGACCCGGCTTATGCAGCCCCTTCGAATAACGTTTTATCGTTCGACGTATCGACAGGTGAAATATATGATTCGGGGGGACAGGGTGGATCTACTTTAGATAACATACACGAGGAAGGTGCAAATGTAGCAATTGGTCCATCAACGGCATCTGCAAATCTTACAGTAAACACGTACGGCTCTAATGTACTCACGGTTTCAGGTAATGTTTCAGCAGATTCCATTACTATAGGAAATTTAAATGTTGCTGCATCACCTTTTGCATTAGATGATGTCGTGAGTGTTAATGCAGGTGCAAATGTAACCGCAAATGTTCTCACATTAGGTGGTCTCGTTACATCAGGGAACGTTGATGCGAGTAACATTACAATATCAGGGAACACGACTTCCCAAAACATAAAGTTAACAAATACGGATATTTCTGCAACTATCTCTTCCGGGACCATAACAATTGATGCGAGAGAAAAGTCATATGGTACAGCACCACTCGTCGTTTCAACAACTGACGTTTCAAGTCTCGTATTCTCAAATCTTATAACGGGTGCACAAATTGTCGTACCTATACTCGCGAGTGGAGGTGATATAAACATTTCAAAAGAGCTGACGAATGTAAATTTTTATGCAATGACAACCGATGTTTCAATTACCCAAGACAAACATGCACTCATGACACTATCGAATTTATATGGAAATATTTATATGAATGCGATTGGATTTGCCTAGGTTAAAAAAATAAAACCTTAGTATAATATAAAATATGTCTGGAGGTATTGCCCAACTCGTTGCCGTAGGTGCCCAAGATGCGCATCTCGTCGGCCAACCTGAAGTTTCCTTTTTCAGGTCCAACTATAAACGTCACACAAATTTCGCCCAAACTGTTGAGAAACAGGTTATCCAGGGCAACCCAACCGCGAACGGTATGTCGACCGTCAGGTTTGAAAGAAAAGGGGATATGGTCGGGTATGTCTACATCGCTAATAGAGGTGGTAACCTTACTAACTGGGACGCTAGAATTTCTAAGGTTGAACTTCTCATTGGTGGACAAGTCATTGATGAACAAGATTATGAGTTTTCTGCGACTCTCGCACCAACTGTTATGAACCAAACGCACTCTAAATCTACTTACTCTGGTGAAACGTTCTACCCACTCAGATTTTCGTTTTGTGAAAATGCCCAGTCGGCGATCCCATTGATTGCCCTTCAATACCACGATGTTGAATTGAGAATCACATGGGGTGCTACAGCCACAGCTGACGCGGAAGTCTATGTTCAATTCATTCACCTCGACACCGATGAGCGTACTGCTTTGTCTTCCACACCACAAAACATGCTTATTACACAAACACAAAAAGCTGTTGCCTCTGCTTCCAAGACCCAGGAACTCAACTTCAACCACCCAATGAAATATTTGGTTGCTGCAAATGCTACAAATGCTATACCCGGCACCGATAAATTGAAGCTTCAAATTAACGGTACGGATGTTACTGATGCGAAGACCGTTATCCCACACTTTACTTCCGCCCCAATCTATTACCATACAACTGCTGGTAACTGTACTGCCGATAACTTGATCTTGATTCCATTCTGTCTCGATACGGCCAAGGTTCAACCAACCGGTTCGCTCAACTTTAGTAGACTCGATTCCGCGAGAATTGTTTCCGATGGTGCATCATTCGCTAATACCATCTACGCCGTCAACTACAACATCCTCCGTATTGAAAATGGTATGGGTGGTTTGATGTATTCCAATTAAGTAATTTAATTTAGCCGCTTATTATAAATGTTTTGGCAATTAATTTTTCTCATAGCATTTGTCTTTGTTATAACGTATGACCCAAAATCAGGTACTTTAGATCATTTAGTTGGTAAAAAACCAGAAAAGCCTCCTCAGAATGCAGAGTGTAAAGAAGGACATTACCAGGAAATACAATTTGGAAAAATGGGGTACCCGTGTCCAACAGAAAAAACAACACACATGGGTGCGATTATAGGAACTTAAAAAATTAACTCGTATTTTTATATATAAAATGTTTACATTCGATCGCGATACCGCGACTATAGTTGCCGTGCTCATGTGTATTGTTGCCACAATGTACATGTACAGAGAACTTAACAAAACGAAATCAGAAATGGATAATGTGAAAGGATTTTACGGAAACCTCATGACACATTTATCCAGACCACCACAAGTGAATTCTATACCAGATGTAGAAACAGAAAAAGATGAGGTTTTAGACACCCAAGTTGATGAGAGTGAAGAAGAATCTTCAGAATAATCATCTTATTCAATTATAACTTGCAAATAAGCAATGAAAAAATATAAAGCAATTGCAGTCCCCGTCACTTTTATAGGTGATAAACCACGATTTCTCACTGTCCGGGACCGAAGATTCAAAGATTGGATTTTCGTCACTGGGGGGTGTAGACGAAGAGAGATTCCAAATCCCATTAGATGTGCTTTGAGAGAACTCGAAGAGGAAACCAGGGGGGTTGTTTCTTTGAAAAAAGGTGAATATACAGAGTTTAAGTTTGTAGTAACGGAAAGTCCGGGAGTGGAACTTGAATATAACGTTTACGTGTTTTTCGTAAACTATACCATACAGGAACAGGCTGAACTTATAAGAAAGTTTAACGATGAAAAACAGAAAATGAATCTTCGTAAGATTCAGAAACAGCCCATCAAGAGAACACACGATGAAAATGATTTCATGAATTTTGAAACACTTTCAGAGTTCAGTACTAAAAAACAATGGGATCGCATTGTTAAGAATGTACTTAACAACCCAGAATTTTACGCGTGTGTAACTTCTCTCGATAGAAAAACCTTCTCTATTAAATAATGAAGTCTAAGAACTACATTTTATCTCAGATACAAGAGCTTCTCATTGAAAGGCATGCATATACACCGGAAAGAGCGGAAAGGTACGTTGAATTACATAAAGAGGATAAAGTCTATGAACTCCTCGTTTTAAAGAAAAGTTTATCAGAAGAAGAAAATTATCCGGAAGTCTCATATAGACGCTCCATTTGGCGTCACGAGTATGATGACGAATAAACAATATAAAAAAATAAATAGATTAATAGGTAAGTATGTTTAAACGTTGGTGTAAAGACCAAGGTTTTTCTAATAACTCCGATTTATCACATGTGCTCATGGACGGTGGTGTCCTCTCCGTGCCATTTGATAAATTGAATGACTTTTACGAAAAATGTGTAGAAGTGTATAACTCCGGTGAAAAGATATTTGTCGTTGAACAGAAAACGGAAAATTACAATTTTTTCATGGATCTTGATTATAAAGATGATGAAGAAATGTCATTTGAACAGATTAAGAGTGTATGTAAAGTCATATGTGACAAAGTCTCAAAGTTTGGTGGTAAAGACGCTTTGATATCTGTCGCCGAACCTAAACCCATAGACACACTCATAAAAACGGGTATACATATAAACTGGCCAGGGTTTGTTGTAAATAGATCATCTGCATTGGGTCTCAGAGATCATGTTATAAATACGTTAAACTTAGCGTACGGATCACGTGATTGGAAAGATATCGTTGATATTTCAGTATATGGTAATAATTCACGTAATACAAAGGGTAGTGGGTTCCGTATGCCTTGGTCACATAAAAAGGGGAAACATGAAGCATGTACTGGTCAAGGGTGTGAGTTATGTAATAACACCGGTAAAGAAACACAAAGTGAATATTTACCAATATTTATGTATAAACATGGTCCTTCATCCACGTTACAAAAAACTGAACAAAAACCATCCGTTGATATATTACACATGGCAACTTTACGTACACAAAACATGGAACCAGTTATCATAGAAGGAACTCGTGAAGAAGCTACATTTACAACATTACAAACTAAAAATGAGTTCAAGAACCAAGAGGCTCTTTTACTCGTCGAAGCATTCGTTCGTAAACATGTAGAAGGGCAAACTACCGCATCAATCACTAAAATGTTTAAATATAACAAACAGTTTCTCGTCTCGACAAATTCTAAATATTGTGAAAATAAAAAATGTAATCATAATTCCAATCATGTATGGTTTCATATAGTAGGTGATACTATAGCCCAAAAGTGTTTTTCTACTACGAACGTATTAAGACAGTATGGGTTTTGTAAGGATTTTTCGGGGAGACGACATCAACTCTCTAAAAAAATAACGGACGTTCTTTACGAAGATGGTAAAGTTGAAACATATACACCTAAAAAGAAAGTCGTTGTAGAACCAGAACAGAACTTACTTGAAAAATTTATAAAAAAGTATATCATTAAGAAAGAAACGTTTATAATAGAATCACTCAAACGCGAAGGTGTTAAGAAATACACAGTTACGACGAAGGAATTATGTGATACATGTAAAGAAACAATTTCATTCAGTATACTTAAAAGTCAAATACATCAGGTGTGTAAATGTAAATGTCGCGCACATAATCTTACAGATAAAATTGTCAGTACTTTATAGAATGTTAGCTGTAATATTAATTGCACTCGTTGTATATTTGGCATCAACTTTAATAAAAAAGGATACAGGTACACAACATATAACTAAACTCATACGTGAAACTTTACCCTACTCGGGATTAAATGAAGTTTTATACAGGGAGTTTTTAGCGAACATAAACATGGCTATAGAATATAAATCACATACAGAAGTTTCGGAAAAATTATTAAACCGTTCATTAGAAAACTTACGAGAACTCGCATTATATACGGTTTCTACTGATACGAGTGTTATAGAAGAGTTAGATACGTTAGCGAACAGTATAAACGCTGAATTTAGCCTTGTTTTAATAAACGAATCGATTAACAGTGCGTAATGTATTTAAAAGAATAAACATACTTTACTTTATAATGACAAAAACAATTGTTTCTACGCGTACACGTTCAGGGAGAGTCTCAAAGGTTCCAGAACGATTAGACCCACTTGAAGATCTCCCAGAAGATGATTTTTCGGATAATGATTATGAAACCGAATCGGAAGTAGAAAGTGAAATTGATCTCCTTCAAACAGATGACGAGGATGATTTTGAAGAGGATGATAGTGATATGGACGAAAACGGTAATTTAAAAGGGTTTGTTGTCGACGAAGAGGAAGAAGAAGAAGAAGAAGCTGAGTAATATAGAGCTTAAAAAAATAGGTTTACATTTTATAAATGGAAGCTGAAGTTGGTACACCTATAAACTATGATCCAGATGATTTCATGAGTAAAGAAGAGGATCATCAATCAGATGAACCAAAACCAGAACCGGAAAATAACGAACAGTATTATTTTCCGCCACCGCAACCGTATTACGAACCGTATCCACAACAAACACAAAAGGAAGATATATTTACAAATTTAGATAAAACGGCGTATATTATTATATTCGTATCCTTTATTTTGGGGTTTTTTATGGGTAAGACTATGCAACCAGTCATTCTTAGACCTGGATAGGTTTACCTCTAATCCACAAATATCCAGAGGACGTTTGTTGTCCTTTAAAATCACCTATAGAACCAATTTTAGGTTCTGTAAAATATGCACGACTTACAACGAGTGGGTCTTTTAGTATATCTTGTCCGACATCAGACGCACTCACATTTTCAGTACCCGATTTACTTTTTCGATCTTCATACAATCGTAAAAATAAACCGACCATGGCTAAAACAATAATTATGGTGATTATATTTAGTATAATACTCAACATTCTTACATTTATATAACAAATTTATTTAGATTCTACCTCTTCGCCTTCCTCAACTTCTCCTTCACCTTTCGTATCCTGAGCTTCCGTAGATGATTCAGACTTTTCATTGTTGAACTTTTGCATTGCTTCAACCGAATTAAACCCTTTATCAACCGCCTCTTTTTCGAGAGCCACTTTAGCCTCGGCTTCACGCTTTTCTTTTCTTTCTTCAATTTCCTTAGCAACGGTTTCATCCGCTTCCTTAACAAGTTCTTCCATTGGTGTATCTGGTTTTTCCTTTTGAAGGCGTTCGAGAACTTCGGCTGGATGACTGATTGGTGGTTCATCTGGTTTCGTATAATACTTCGAATTTTCATCACCCGGCTTCGCAAACGACGATGCACTTTCGACCATGTCACGTTTACGTTCCGCAAACATTTGTGCCGCTTGTGATTGATTTTCTTTGTATCCCGACATAAGTTCTTCGAGCTTTTCGTTCGTATAATGAACGTCTTCGATCTTTGTCGGATCGGGTGGGATTAACAACCATTTATACAGATCAACGACGTAAATATCAAATGTCGCATCTTCTTTTTGAAGACGCTTGGCGTGCGATGCAGCCTCATCTCTGGAATTAAATGCACCCCGGATCTTAATTCCAAACTTATCGTTCTTTTGGGGTGCTTCCGGTCCTATGACGGAAAGACACGCGTATAATTGACCGGGAACGGTCGTGTAGTCTTGTTCAAGAGTTGACATTGTTTTATATGATTAAATAGTATCTTCTGTTTAAGCCTGTTATACTTAGGCTTTACATTTACTATATTTTTTATTAATGTATATTGATTGTTTTTCAACCTTAGTAACCCCATTTAAAAAATAAAAACGAATATAAATAAATGGAGGAGATACGTAAGTACCATAACGAGTCTAAGCGTCTCCTCATCCAATCGGCTACCCGCGAAGGCGACAGTATTTTGGATGTAGGATGTGGATTCGGTGGTGATCTCCAAAAGTGGCGACACGCCGGCGCAAATATAAGCATGTGTGAACCAAACCCAGAATCACTTAAGGAGGCTAAGTCGCGCGCCAAGAATATGAAAATACGTGTCAATTTTTATGAAGGTGATATATTCGCGTGTCCACAAAGAAAATATGATGTCGTATGTTATAACTTTGCGTTACATTATATATTCGAATCACCCAAGTTATTCGAGACGTCTTTATTAGCAATTAAGAATAGATTAAAACCGGGTGGTCAATTCATAGGGATCATACCGAATTCCGATAAGATTATCATGAATACACCAGTAAAAGACGAGTTAGGAAACTATTTTCTAATGAAACATACGAGTTCGGGAAACTTTGGGGAAAAGTTATATGTCCACTTAGCCGATACACCATATTATGCCGACGGCCCAAAAGTCGAACCTATAGCGCACAAGGACATGTTGTTTACACGTCTGGAAGATTTGGGGTTTACTTTAACATTATGGGAAGATCTTAAAGGGAACCCGGTTTCGGATTTGTATAGTAAATTTAGGTTTGTATATAAGAAATGATTTTCATGTCATGAAAGATTCCCCGCACCCACACGTCATTTTTGCGTTTGGATTTTCGAATATAAATTCGGATCGAATAGTATTACACGTGTAATTCATTTTTGTTCCTACAATAGATAATAACGCCTTTGAATCTATGATAACTTTTACGTTATCTTTTTCAACTATATCATCGTATTTTCCTATATCTTTTTCGTCTGCGTAGTTCATAGTATATGTCTTACCGTTACACCCACGTTTTCTAATACCAATCTTAAGGTAGGTTTTCGAATTCGTTTCTAATAGTTCTCGAATACGCGGTACGGCAGAATCCGTGATTTCAAGAATTGGTATTTTTGTAAAAAACCGAACAAGTTTACGCATATCTCTACTTTTTATTATTCAAGTTTTTTATTTTTTATCAGTTTTAATATATTCGTCAGCCTTTTTGGGTTGATGGCATATTACGTCACCACAATGGTCGCGGTTCTGATAGACAGAGTTTATGGACGTGAGTAGTTCACTGCATGATTTTACCGCCCATCGTCCCAGAACGGGTCGTGGTTCGGGTTTCGTTAAAAAATCGATAAATTTACGTATCATTTCTACTATTTTTTCACGTTCATTTTTTATGTATGTTTATGATAAGATGATACTCACTATACTTCTACTTATCATAAACGTGTTATTATTCGTAAACACGAGGGAACCACAGGAATTAACAGATGTTCGTGAAAAATACAGGACACTCAGGGAACACCTTAAGGAGACTAATAATCAGGAATTCAAAATGTTATGTAAAGAAATTCCAATTACCGCACATAGGCGTATGAATGGGTCTATAGGGTACAATGTTAGTAAGGGTAGTGATATAGGTTTGTGTATCGATGGTGAACCTAATGAAATATTCCATGTTTTAATACACGAACTCGCACACTGTACTGTAGACGAGTATTCACACAGTAAAGACTTCTGGAAAAAATTTGAGGAACTTAGAACAATATGCGTTTCTTTAGGGATATACAGGGAAATACCACAGAGAACCGAATTTTGTGGTAAACACATCCAGGATAAATAATGTTTGGTATTAATAAATGCAATCTTTCGGTGATTTAATGAAAGCGTATTTCTTATTGAATACTTTACTCGCATCTTCGAGTGCGCCCCTACTTTTAAACAATAAATGGTTAAACATGTTTATAATAATGGTCGTTACACCATTAGTCATCACTATATTACCACGTGGTGGTAATTTAATTGGTCGTTTAGCTATAGATGCACCATTTTTAATGATGTCAACTTTACTAGGTATGGGTATGGTTGCAGGTGTTTCTCAAATAAACAAAAGGTTTGAAAAGGATTTTAAAGATTATGGTAAAACTACGAAGAGTACTAGTACTGTTTTAGGACTTCGCGCAGTTGGTTTACTGTTCGGATTTCTCATTTCCTATTTCATTTTTGGAAAGAGAATGTATAAACATTATAATGCTATTTAAGCGTATTTTCTTGCAAGGTAAAAGGCGACCGCCGCGACCATACCGGTCGACGCTAAGCCAATTGCACTTCTATTTCCCTGGTCGTTCAAAAACGATGGGACGAAGTTTGCGAGTTTTTCTTGAACTGGCTTACTAATTGCCGCCGCAGCACACACAGCTACAATGAGTGCTTGGAACTGGTCATCAGTAAGGTTGAATGGATTTTTAGATTCAGATTTTTTTTCAGTCGCTTGTTGTCCTACTGGTTGTTGTTGTGCCATCATCATTGGAGCTTGCATATGCATTTGTGCCATTCTTGGATCGGCGCCCATCATTGGTGGTTCGAGTGGTTCCTCGGCTTGGCCCATAATATCGGAAATCGAAGTAGAGTCCATTGTCTGTTTATTTTCACTCACATTTTTTTCAGGGGGAATATTCGGCACGAAGGACGTCCCTTGATTATTATTTAGAGATACCATACCGTCGCCATTGTCTGAAAGATTCATCGTTCTAAGGTCTGTCGCCATTTATATGTACATAGTTTTTTGGTTTTAAATGATTACGCATTATTGTCCTGAAGAGTGTAGTTTGGATACAAACACCCGAATGTTTTTATGATCCTGGGTAAATCATTCAATTTATCGTAATCGCACATATCGTTATCTAAATAAATGGTTTTTGTAGTATGACATATATCAATCATAACACGGTACCCATCATCACTACCATCTGGTGTATCAATACTTATTTCATTATAAGCTGGATATACGACAGTCATATTTTTGATAGGTGGGTTTAAAGTTGTATACATTCGTTTAGCAATTGATCTTATCATTTCCTTTTCGTAACTTTAAATGGTGTATTCCTTTTAACTGAATTTGGGTCACCCATTTTCATGTTACCATGTTTCGGGTTAAACATCTTTTTGTGTGTCTGCCAGTACTCTGGTGCACCGACTCTGAAATTTTTACGAATTGACGCTTTATACCAAAATACACAATCCTCTATTTTATTACTTTTAGAAGTATTATCCAATACTAAACATTCGTAATTTTCAGTACACGAATCCATAACTTTATTAAACATCTCAAATGATGGAAAAATACCAAAAAAGTTTTTAAACAGTTTTTCTCTGTTTTGAATAATATTTTCACGTAAAATGAAGATGTAATCAATATTTGCCCTGAGTGCAGGTGGTAGATCCATACAGTACTGCATAGTTAACATGAAAAATATCTTCCAGTGACGACCATTCATAAAAACTTGTCTGATACACTTATCTTTCATAAACTTCGAATCATACATACAGTCATCTAAAAGAAGAAACGCCCCGCAATTTTTTTTACCACCCCCTACTAATTTTCTTTGTCTTTCAAGTACACGTTCAATAGCTTCTCTATCGTAATCACCGTATATGAATAAATCTGGTATATACTGCTGATAATAATGATTACCTTCTTCCGTTGCTGATAAAACTATACCCGCTGGTAAATGTTTTTTATGATATAGAATATCAGTAACAAGGGTAGATTTACCCGTATTACGTTTACCTATAAAAACACATACTTTGTCATCTGCCATGTTTTCAGGTTTAAATTTTCTCAACTGAAGATTCATCTACAATATCGTGTCGTTTTATTTAATAAAATTTTACTCACGTAAAGTAAGAATGGCTGGTCGATTAAACCTTGCTATCACGGGTATCCAGGACCAATGGCTTACTGGAGAACCCGAGTTTTCATATTTCCTGATGAATTTTAGGAGACATACTAAATTTTCAATTGAATCTATTGAAACACCTTTTGATGGTGATATTGATTATGATACACTGATAGAATGTCGTATTCCAAAAAACAAAGGGGATCTTATTCGAAGTACAATGCTTAAATTTACTTTACCTAAACCAACGACACCTGATAAAACATTTAATGTAACGTTTCAGTCTGTAAGTAGTAGTAATAAATACTTTATAGATGGTGTCCAACAGGCAACATTGACTTTATACGAAGGCGCCACGTATACTTTTAATGTGAACGCATCTAGCCACCCGTTTAGGTTTTCTACAACAGCTTCCCCCAGTTATACTGATTACACAGATGATAGTGTTACTGGTCAGGGTACAGCTACAGTTACAATTACACCCACTTCAACTACACCTTCCACTTTATACTATTACTGTTCTGCGCACAACGGTATGGGTGGTCAAATAAACGTGAAAACGATTCGGTACCGTGAATCTATAGGTGGGATCCCCGGGTACCGAGCTCGA
>JGI24920J38491_100246_pt1 | contig 37022 bp, 39 predicted proteins | sample LinPFosmplate8_FD_38491 | JGI IMG/M metagenome (IMG submission 38491)
TGCAGGTCGACTCTAGAGGATCCCACCTGTGGCAGGTAATGGTCCGGCACCCATACGCGTCCAGTCTACGCCGGCAATGGCACGACTGACAATTTCGGCACGGACAGTTAGACCATGCTTATCTGCATATGCCGCACTGGTGATGAGAATTGCTGATGCGCCAATGGAAAAGGGGCTACTACTGGCGGCCGTTACGGTACCGCCTTCGATAAATGCGGGGTTCAGGCTTTTGATTTTTTCTACATTCGGTTCCCGGGGGCCTTCATCTTTTTGGACAGTTGTTTCACCATATACATCGATGGGAATTAATTCATTATCAAAATTTCCTTCCGTGTAGGCCTTTAAGGCTTTTTCATGAGAACTGATTGAAAAGTCATCCTGATCTTCTCTCGAAATATTACTGTCGTTAGCGAGATTTTCTGCTGTTTCTCCCATCCCGATATAATATTCATGTTCAGCCAGTTCCGGATGGAAATCTGGCGCAAACCCCCCCGGTGGAATAGAAAACATATCTTCTACTCCAGCCGCAATGCCTACATCAATATCATCGCATTCGATGGCGGTGCTCATTTGGTGGAGACCATCCATGGCAGATCCGCAAAAACGGTTCACTACTTTTCCGCCTGCTTCTTTCGGAATCCCAGCAAGAACAGCGACTGACCGGCCAATAATCATTCCTTGGGGACCTTCGGGGAAAGCGCATCCCACCACCACATCTTCAATATCTTCCGGCTTCACTTTTTCATTCCGAGCCAATAGTCCTTTAATGACTTGGGCAGTGAGATCATCGGGTCGCATGCCAACCAATTGACCGTTTTTTACACCAATTGGTGATCTGACAGCATCGATAATGACTGATTTTGTACTCATAGTTAACTCCTAAAATGGATATTCTTTTTGATTAAATATTCTTTGGGCGACGTCACGTTTTAGATTGACAATATCTGTTGGCATGAGCATTTTTGCCTGAAAATTCCGCATTTGGTCGAACACGATGGGTGTGGTCTGTCCCCCATAAATGCCATTCAAAGCTGTAAGTGACAAATTCAACAATCTCAAGACCATTTCAGCAGTAAAGATTTTTGCAATGCTGTTAACAGTTCGATCCTGATTTCCTATATCCATTATTTTTTGTGCACGTACAACGGTGCTTTCTGCTGTGTATAAATCAATAAAGATATCGGCCAGCATTTCTGTGATTTGTTGTTCGTGTTTCAAATCCTGTCCAAAGGTATTCAACGCTTCATTAAAAACAAATAGGGCCAATCGTTTTCCCGTTTCAATGGTTTTACATTCTGCCGCAAGTGGCCCGTCATTATTCCCAAGTTTACCATTGGACATGAATGCATCTATCTTGTTGACTGCTTCACGGATGGGCAACTCTTCCATCAAGGCTTTTTTCATCATAAATCCTGTAATGATTTGACGATTAATCTCATTGGTCCCTTCCCAAATCTGATTAATCCGGTCATCCCGGTAAGCCGAAGCCAGATGGTATTCTTCCAGGAATCCATAACCACCAAAAATTTGCAAACCTTCATTCACAACAAAGTGACTCGTCTCGCTGCCATACACTTTCGTCATAGACGTTTCAATGGCAAAATTTTCCATGGCTTCTCCAGATTTGATATAATAATCAGGATCGGAACTATCCAATTGATCTATTTCATTTTGGAGTAGCCCTATGGTCCGGTAAACCATGCTGTCAGCAGAAAAAGTCCTTACAGTCATGTCAGCAATTTTTTTAATGATTGCATCAAATTTAGCAATGGGTTCTCCGAATGCACGTCGTTCCTTGGCATATTTAGATGCAGCTTCGATGGCATTTTTGGATCCGCCTACACTGGAAGCACCCAATTTAAATCTGCCAATATTAAGAACATTAAATGCAATGGTGGCTCCTTTACCAACTTCATATAAAAGGTTTTCAGCCGGTACTTTTGCATTCTGAAAAATGAGGGCAGTTGTTGACGATCCTTTCATCCCCATTTTCTTTTCTTCAGCACCCGTGGAAAATCCTTCTGTATTTCGGTCCACAATAAATGCACTGAACTTTGTTCCATCTACTTGTGCGAAAACAACAAATACATCTGCCCAGCCGCCATTGGTAATGAATATTTTTTCACCATTGAGTATATAATGATTTCTGTCTTCCGATAAAACAGCCGTAGTTTTTCCCGCGAGGGCATCAGAGCCTGCAGTAGGCTCTGTCAACCCATAAGCGCAAATCATTTCCCCTGTGGCAATTTTTGGGAGATACTTTTCTTTTTGCTCCGGTGTACCAAACCAGATGATAGGCAGTACACCAATCCCCGTTTGAACGGACCAGGTTACCGAAAAGGATGGACTGAATGTCAATGCTTCCGCAACAATAGCTGAGGTTACTTTATCCAGTTCCATACCTCCGTATTTTTCAGGTATATCAATGCCGAGAAGGCCTAATTCGCCCATCTCCCTGATAAGGGAAAGGGAAAGGTCCTTATCATATTTTTCAATCGCCTCTTTTTGAGAAAGGATCCGTTCCTTATCAAATTCTTTTACCATCCCCCATATGTCACGATGTTCTTCCGTAAAATCCTCACGGGAAAAAACAATGGCTTCTGTGGCAGGTTCTACTAAAAAGCTACCGCCAGTTTTGTACGATGTTTTGAGTTTAGTCATGTCAAAATCTCCTCATGTTTTTTTAAAAGTCCTGAGAGAATAAAGTCAGTAATTGTTTCCATATATTCCGTGACGGATACACCATGGGCTTCAAAAATGGTAAACCAGTTTATGGATTCAATATTGACCATGATAGATAAGGCTGTAATCCGTCCATTCACTTTTTTGAATTCTCCCGATTGGACGCCTCGTTCGATAATTTCTTCTATGAGTTCTAAGAAATGTGTATATACCTTTTGAAGTTTTTTCCTGAAATCCGGGTCCTTCTGAGCCATAGACCAAAATTCTGTCAGGGCTACAAACGGCTGTGGATCCGATTCATTTTGATTAATAAAATACTGAAATAGATTTTTCAGTTGCTGAGAGGGGAGTTCATCTTCTTCAACAATATGATTCAGGGTAACACTATAACGAAGTACCCAAAAATTGATCAAATCAAGATACATTTCTTTTTTGGATTTGTAATACCAATAAATAGCACCCTTGCTCAATTGGGATTCTTGAACCACATCATCCATTCGTGATCGTTCATATCCGTTTTGTACTAAGACGGTTAGGGCAGCGTCTAAAATCTGATCTTTGCGTATATTTTGCTTTGTTTTATTCATATTCTAAACCGACTGGTCGGTTTAGTTTACAAAACTGTGGTTTTTCTAACAAGAATAAATTCATAATGATTCAAAATATATTTGCATTAATTATTATAATTCATTTATATTTGCTAATGAGATTCAGTCTCAATATGTACAATTAACCAAATAGATGAAGGATCCAATGTATAAAAAAGTGCTGGCGGGAATTATGGTCCTAAGTGTAATTACCAATTTCGTGATGGCTCAAGATGAGTATTTTGAGCCGGGATTTTCAGTTGGGGGCTATGGAGAGTTCCATTATAATTCGGCTAAAGTGGGTGAAGCAGATGCATCCAAAATAATGGATTTTCATCGATTTATTATTTATTATGGATATAACTGGACGGAAAAGTGGTCCTTTAAATCTGAAGTTGAATTGGAACACAATTACGTAAAAGATGGTAATGGTGAATTGGAATTGGAACAAGCATATATTAATTACCATTCGGATAAGTTTGGGTTCCAGGCTGGGGTCATTTTACCATCTGTAGGGTTGATGAATGATTTTCATGAACCACCTCTTTTTCTATCGGTAGAACGGCCGGATTATTCCAAATATATTATTCCAACCACATGGTTTGGAAACGGGATATCTGCCTATGGGCAAATGGGTGCTTTCTCTTGGAAAGCGGTGATGCATGAAGGTTTAAATGGCGATGGCATTGCCTCAAAGTGGAGCCAAGGTATCCGTGGCGGACGCCAAAAAGGTTATAAAGCCAATGCAGAAGAAATGTTATATAATGGACGGATAGCCTATACGGGAATTTCTGGATTGCGGGTCGGTGCTTCCTATACCACGACAAAAGCACTTCGTTCTGAAGAAGGAGTGAATCCCATTGGCGTTTCCCTTATGGAATTCCATGCCAAGTATGATGCAAAAGGTATAATGGCCGTGGCAGAGTGGGGAAATATCAGCTATACAGATCATAGCGTAAAATCTTCAACTGGATATTATGTGGATCTGGGTTATGATATTGGTAAAATGATAAACCTCGATGGAAAACTTTATCCATGGGTGAGAATTACAGATATAAACCCGGGTGTAGGACATGAGTCGGAAGACAGTAAACATTATAGCAAAATGGTATTTGGTCTTACTTATAAACCAATTAATCAAATTGCATTCAAATTAGATTATGGGGCCAAAACCTATACAGACAGTGAAAAAGATAAAACCACCTATATGAACTTTGGAGTCGGGTATAATTTCTAATCATATTTCGAAGTATGTAATGACACAATCCTCCAGCGGTTGGGCTTTCCGCCGTTTGGGGATTCCCTCTATCAAAAACATAATAAATTTATTTTTGGTTTTTTATTTTATTGGCACAGGGCTACACGGTGGTATTAAAGAGGATGTGGAAAAAATAATTAAATCCCAATATGGGAATTCTATTGTTTTTTCAATGAAAAAACAATCATTGGGTAAACAGGCCCGAACCCAAATTGAGCATAAAGTGCATCAGCGGTTTTTTAAAGATTTTTTATATATATGGACAATCGAACAAAAGAATGGTGAGGAGGTATATGGTCTTTTAGATAATGTAAAAGGATTATCAATGCCCATTACCTTTTTAGTATTTTTTGATGGGAAAGGACAGATTTTGAATTCTCATGTCATTAAATATAGGGAACCTTATGGGGGTGAAATTTCCAGTTCAAAGTGGAATGCTCAATTTATCGGACGATCTGAAAAATCCAATTTTGTTGTAGGGGATGGAATTGACGGGATTTCCGGAGCAACAATTTCTGTATATAGTATGGCGACCGGTGTTATGAAACTGAGCTTACTTTTTCCATTAATAAAATCACAACTATGACAAATATAAAATACATTAGAACTTTACCCAGAGATTTGAGAATCCTGATTGCTGTGTTTGTAATCGTTCTTACCCTAGGTGTAACCATCGGATTAATCTATGTTGGGATAAATACAGATTATACCTCATCAGGCACCCAATCATTTTATGCTGGAGATCAAGTTTCTTCCGATTTTGAAATTCCTGAACAATATCCAAAATCCTTGGAAGGATTATTGTTAACAACCCATACCCATATAATTGCATTTGCCATTATATTTTTAATAATGGGCGGATTGCTATTTTTTACGAATATACTCCATAAAAAATGGAAATTATTTTTTATGATTGAACCCTTAATTTCAACTCTTATCACGTTTGGTTCGTTTTTTGCAATCCGATATATTCATCCGAATTTTGTGTATTTTACCATGGTATCGGGTGTATTGATGTATGTGTCTTTTTATGTAATGGCTGTAATCATTTTCAGAGAATCTATTTCTGTACAAAACTGAATATAATTTTAATGATACATTTTTAATTAGTTAAAATTCTTCTCAAATGTATAGAAATAAAAAGAGGGCTGAATTTTCAGCCCTCTTTTTTTACTTATTTTTATAAGATTTATTATTTTAAAATGTCCAATTGCCGATACTTTGCCTGATATTTATGGAACAGCATTTTATGCCGATCTCCCATATCCACTTTTCGGCCTTGGATATAGGCTTGGAGTACATTGGTTCTTATCTCAAGTGCATCACCATTTGAAATGAATAAAGTGGCATCTTTTCCAGATTCCAGGGAACCCACTTGTTTGTCAATGCCCAATATTTCGGCTGCAGATAAAGTGATGGATCGCAATGCTTCATCTTTAGGCAAACCATAAGCAGCAGCCATGGCCGCTTGATTCGGCAAGTTTCTTACACGATACGCACCGCCGGCAGAACCGGAAGAGGCAATACAGAACCGAACACCTGCTTCATGAAGTAAGGCCGGTCCCTTATAGGCCTGGTCATAATCTTCAAATCGCCGATTCGGTAGTGCCGTTACGCTTTCATAAATGACTGGAACTTTATTTTTCCGGAGCAGATTAGTAGTTCGCCATGCATCTTTGCCGCCAACGATAATAATATTAACATCCTGTCGTTTGGACCAATGAACAGCAGCTTCAATTTGGCGTACCTCGTTTGCATGGACATAAATAGGCAGCTTTCCCTGAACATAGGGAATCATACTTTCAAGGCGCAAATCCTCATTATGATAATTTTCAGCCGACCGAGATTTGGTTTGGCGTAACCGTGCATATGCTCGGGATTCTTTCATTATATCATCTAAGGCCTTTAAGGATTTATTCCGCCGTTCAATTTGTTTTTTTATCGGTACACTCCGGCCAAATCTTCCTCGGGTACGTGTTCCCATTTGAGGCCAGTTGATGTGCAATCCACTTGGATGAGACAATGTGGCATTTTCCCAAGTCCAACCATCCATCATCATGATGGATGATTGTCCCGAAACCAGACCCGAGGCAGGAACGACATTGGCAATGAGAACGCCATTGGAACGGGTTGTTGGGATAATTTCAGAATCAGGATTGTAGGCCACATTGGCTCGTACATTAGGGTTAAAATTCCCCCGTTCCGAATGGTCATTTGTTACATCTACTGCATTGATTTCCACCAATCCAATCCCAGATACAGCTGCAATAAACCCGGGGTACACATGCTTCCCTTCCAGGTCAATAACTTCGGTACCAACCTGTGGGGCGATAAATTCACCCACATGGGTTATCTTGCCATTGTCAAATAGAATTGACCCTTGAATCACCCCGTTTGAAATGGTATGGATCACCCCATTCTTTAACAAAATTGGGTGCGATTGAGGTGGGCCGGGAATTTGATCATTGGCCGAAATAAAGGTAGAAATAATAATCATGAATAATGTCTTTTTCATTATTTGCCCCCTTCCATTGTATAAGCTTCCAGAGCATCACAGGATTCAAACCGATTTCCGCGCTGTCCTTCAGGTTTAATGGGTTTTCCCCCATGGTCCGGTGAGCTCAGAATTTTTTGAATCAAGTCATTTCTCAGTTTAGCATCTCGCTGCCGGAAATATTGATCTTGTTCTAATGAAAAATATTGTTTTCCTTCGATCCAAGTTTGTTCGCAAATAGTATATGATGAGAGTGGATGGCCAGACCAAATGGTAAAATCCGCATCTTTCCCAACTTCCAATGATCCAACATATCGGTCGATTTTCAATTGTTTGGCCGGGTTGATGGTTACCATTTTTAAGGCTTCTGCTTCATCTAAACCGCCATACTTTACTGCTTTGGCAGCCTCCAAATTCATTCTTCGAGCCAATTCATCGCTATCAGAATTAAAGGACACTGTTACGCCGGCGTTTGTCATGAGCGTCCCATTATAGGGAATCGCATCCACCACTTCATATTTATAAGCCCACCAATCAGAAAAGGTGGATGCACCGGCGCCATGTTCTGCTAACCGTTCAGCCACTTTATAGCCTTCAAGCACGTGTTGAAATGTGGCCATGGTAAATCCATAATCTTCTGCAATACGGGTAAGCATGAGGATTTCATCCTGACGATATGAATGAGAATGGACCAGACGTTTTCCTTCCATGATTTCTACCATGGCGTCTAATTCCAAATCACGACGCGGTGGGATGGCTGATCGTTTTAGTTTGACATCCTTATTATAGATATCCCAGGATTTTTTATAATCCCTTGCAGCCATAAAAGCATCTCGAATGACTTGTTCTACACCCATTCTCGTTTCAGGATATCGGCCGTAAGAACGGACCCGTTTTACATTTTCACCCAAAGCAAATTTGATTCCTTGAGGGGCGGGTTTAAATATGAGATCATCTGAAAAACTCCCCCAACGCAGTTTCATCACTACATTTTGACCACCAATGGGATTGGCAGATCCATGGAGTAAATTGATGGTGGTTAATCCACCGGCGAGAGCCCGATACATGGCCACATCGTTGGGCTCAATCACATCCCGCATTCGAACTTCTGCCGTCACGTTTTGAAATCCTTCATTGATGGATTCTCCTGCCATATGACTATGGGCATCAATGAGTCCAGGTGTCACATGTTTGCCTGTCCCATCAATGATTAGCGCATTTCCGCGGGGGAGAGAGATGTTTCTAGCAATCTTTTTAACTTTACCATCTTGGATTAAAATGTCATATTCCCTCAACACTCCTTTTTCCCCTGAGGTCCAAATGGTGGCATCATTTATCAAAATAGTTTTAGGGCTGGGCACATCTTCATCCAGACCATAAGCACCATCGGGAAAAACCACCTCGAGATCACTGGCGATTTCTTTCTTGCCATCATTCTTCTTTTTGGCTCTTGTTGAATCCAAGATAGCAGACCAATTGGCGGTATTTCCATCTGCATAAAAAACCTGGCCGGATGCCTTTCCTTCTCTAATGGTTCCCGTAAATCGGGTATTGCCTTTCTGGAGGATGGTATCCGCATCCACAGAAAATGTAATCCGATCTTGTTCAATTTTTACCGTTTTCAATTTGAAAGAGTGTTCATCCATGGAAAATTTCCCACCAAATCCATTCGGTGATTTATTCAGTTTTAATGCCCACTTATTTTCACTTTCTTTCAATGTCCATTGACCAGCTACTGATACCAGTGGATCTGGTTCAACTTCATATTCATTCCCATCAATCCAGACAGCTTTGACTATAGATTTACCGTCGAAGTAATTACCATCAGTAATGACAAGGTTCGCGATAAAACCGGGTGCCACCTTCCCCAGACGTCTGGATTGACCAAACGCTTTTGCCGGCGTAGTGGTTAATGAGGCTAATGCATCTGCTTCATTAAGTCCACGGTGAACACTTCTGGCTAGATTATTTCTAAAATCTTTTTTCTTTTCTAAATCGGAACTGGTCAAGGCGAATTGAAAGCCAGCATCAGAAAGTTTGGCCGCATTATCCGGCGCCATATCCCAATGCTTCAGTTGTTCGGTAGAATATTGAAGTGCATTGTGAGGATCCACTACTTTGGGTTTGCCCGGGAAGTTCAGAGGAATAATCATAAAAGACGCGGGCATTTCATCCAATCTGCGGTATTCATATCCGTTACCTTTTATCCATAAATTGAGTCCAAATTCATCAGCAATATTTTTGGATCGATCAATATAAATTTCATTGCTGGTACGAAAAACAAAAGGCTGTTTATTATTTTTTTCGGAAAACAAAGTTTCCAATGATTGATCTGCTTGTATGGGCTCATTTCCATCGGGATATTTATCTAAAATTTTGATGGATTTTCCATACCAATTTGCATCATAAAATCCTTGCCGAATAAATGCAATGGCGCCCAGAAGAGAAGTGGGGTATTCCGGGCTGCCCCAACTCCCGGAAGCATATTCTATTACCTGTGCGATTTTACCTGATAAAATTTTTGGAGTTTCCCCCAACTGTACAAGACCAGAATTCCCCTGAAAAATGCCTCCTTTGGGTGTGATGTGAGCAGTGGTAAAGCCGAGTGACCGCAATTCTTTGATATCCTTTTCCTTCGGATGAAATAAATCCACTGCATTCAAATAAGCACGCATATTTGAATTCCAATGGGCCCTGAGAGATGTATCCTTTTTCACAGTGCTTACATCTAACCAGCTCTCGATAAAGCCAGCGTAAATATGTTTACCATCCAAATCGATTATCGTTGTCTGATCTGGGATTTTTACATTTTCTCCCACAGATTTAATCATTCCGTCCCACATGACAACCATTCCATTCTCAATGGTCTTTCCGGGTGCAACATGGATGGTTGCATTGGTTAATGCCCATGCCCGGGGTGGATTTCGGTGGAGTGCTTTGGCTGGTCCAACCTGTGCAGTCAGAATGGACAATATTGACAGGAACAGTATCGTTTTTGTTTTCATCATTCGCCTCAAAAGTTTGGGCCACGTAAGTGCGTGGCCGTTATTTTTTTTGTTAAGTATTTATATGCATCATCAACTGTGTCACAGATTTGGAACAGGTCCAAATCAGATCGAGAGATTACACCTTTATCCGCAAGAAAATCCCAATTTACCACATTATTCCAAAAGTCACTGTCAAATAGAACGATAGGAATTTGTTTACGCAATTTATTAGTTTGGATAAGGGTTAGCGTTTCCATGACTTCATCTAAAGTACCGAATCCTCCTGGCCAAACCACCATGGCTTTAGCCAAGTATAAGAACCAAAATTTTCGCATAAAAAAGTAATGAAAATTCATTTCTAAATCATCAGAGATAAATGGGTTTCCTGATTGTTCAGAGGGGAGAGAAATGGACAATCCCACAGCCAACCCCTTCGCTTCGGTTGCACCACGATTTGCAGCTTCCATTATACCAGGACCACCACCAGAGGTAACGATAAACCGTTTTTTCTTGTTATGTAATTTTTTACTCCATTTGGTCATTTTAAATGCGAGCTCGCGCGCTGCCTCATAATATCGGCTCATATCCAAATCGGTTTCTAAAGCAGCACGATCATTTTTGGACAAATTTTTAGGAGCACTTGCCAATGCTGATGCAGCATCTTCTTGTGATTTTAATCGAGCAGAACCAAAAAACACGATCGTATCTTGAATTTTATTTCGTTTAAATCTTTGGAGAGGTCCGTAATATTCTGATAATAACCGGACGGACCGTGCATCAGGACTACCTATAAATTCTTCGTTGTAGTAAAAGCGATTGTCATTCTTTTCATTCATTATTTTATTCTTTCTTTTCTCTGTAGCAGGGAAATTAAGTCAGCGAGAATTTATAAGTAAGAATGAAAATTATTAAACTGATGGCTGGTTGGAGGCAATAATCCACAGTTGTATTTTTACATATGTTAAAAAGAGAAATATTATTCCTATTGCTGATTTCCGCTTGCGTACTGCCACCGCCAGTACCTTTCATTCCGCCACCCACAAAACAATCAACGGATGGCCCTAATTCTCTATCCGAAGGATTATTGACAGAATACGATATCTGGGAATTATTGAAGGAGAATCCCAAAGAAACAGAGGTAATAAGAATGTTAGGTGCACCCGATTCTATTTGGGTCAGCGATGAGCAGCCCTATTATGTAATGTATTATTATCGCCCGACCTTAAAAGATTATAATTCAATCGAATTGAATACAAAATCCAGACGGGTCACTGGATATGAGTGGGATGAACAGTAATCTATGCGGTTGATAAAACGGGTTAAAATACTGGCGCCATTTTGGTTGGTATCCCTCTGTTATTTTATCATACCCTTCATCCGAGATCCCATTCTGCCACCAGAATATTTTGTCAATATGGATGCTGCCATTCCGTTTGTCTGGTGGATGATAATCCCTTATTACCTGTATTACATTTCAATTATTTTACCGCTTTTGGTGATGGATGTTCATCGATTAAAAATTTTGAATAATGTGGCGGTCATTCTGCTATTAGTGGCCTACAGTATATTTATAATATGGCCAATTTCGTGCGAATCGATTCTAATGACCCGTACTCCAAATCCATTATCATTTATGCATGGTATGGTCACATTCCCTTGGCTTTATCAGAACGCATTTCCATCGGTTCATGTAATTATTGGTACATTTATTGGCGGTATAATGGGTAGAGAATATCCACAGAAAAAATGGTTGTTTTGGTTGGGTGCAGGACTAATCTTTTTCGCCACTTTTTTAACAAAACAACATTTTATTATGGACGCAATTTTTGGGTTAATTTTGGGATTAATCGGACTTTACTTATGGGATAAACAAACACGGAGGGCAGCATAATGGGAGATTTATCAACAGTCGAATATAAAGGTGACTTGAGAACTGAAGCCGTTCACTTGGATTCCGGCGAGCAAATTCATACGGATGCTCCCAAAGATAATGAGGGAAAAGGAGAGACCTTTTCTCCAACGGATTTGGTCGCAACATCTCTGGCAAGTTGCATGATCACAGTTATGGGTATCAAAGCAAAGCAACATGGTATTAATATGGTTGGAACGACAGCGGACGTGGTTAAGGAAATGGCAGCAGATCCCCGACGAATTTCTGCTATTCGGATCAATATCCATTTTCTAAATAATTATTCTGATAAAGAGAAAATAATCCTTGAAAGAACCGCCAATACTTGTCCTGTAGGGAATAGTCTAAGTGATGAGTTGGCTGTAGAAATTCATTTTAATTATCCGGATAAATGATTTTATTTCTCCCAGAATTACTTCTAAAAAATATATCATAGATGGCAATCAGCCATTCAGACGTTGAATATCCATAAATCAACACCTAATTTCTGATTCTAATTATGTCCTCGGAATTCAAGTTAGCCCCATCTATTTTATCAGCAGATTTTGCAAATCTACAAACAGCACTATCACAATGTGATGAAGGCGGTGCCCATTGGATTCATATTGATGTCATGGATAATCAGTTTGTCCCCAATTTGACCATCGGTCCGCCAGTTGTAAAATCTCTCCGACCCAAAACAAATAAATTTATTGATGTCCATATGATGGTCATTGAGCCTGAAAAGTTGGTAGAATCATTTGCAAAAGCAGGTGCGGACTTAATTACATTTCATATTGAAGCTACTGACGATCCCCAATCGGTCATCGATCTGATACATTCTACGGGAACGCAAGTGGGTATTTCCATTAAACCATCCACACCATTATCAGATATTGAACCATTCTACGATCAAGTGGATCTGATTTTAATCATGAGTGTTGAACCAGGTTTTGGTGGCCAAGGATATATGGATGGTTCCACGGAACGAATCCTGAATATTAAACAAAAATTAAAAGAACAGTGTTTACAGGACCAGGTATTGATCGAGGTGGATGGGGGCATCAAGCTCCACAATGCCAAAGAAGTTATCGATGCAGGTGCAGACGTGTTGGTGGCCGGGTCCGCCGTGTTTGGTACGGAAGATCCTGCTAAAACAATTCAAGCATTTTACAATTTATAACCCCAAAAAATAATGAGAACATACCAAGATATCGATATATTTAACGAATGGAATGACGAGGAGAAAAACCAATTTGCACTGGCGGTCACCAAAGGATTGATCATGGATTCCGTCCGCAAAGCCAATTCCGGTCACAGCGGCGGCCCCATGTCATCTGCTGATTATACACAGATTCTTTTTACAGAATATTTGAACTTTGATCCCAATAATCCGGATTGGTTCAACCGGGATCGGTTTGTTCTATCTGCAGGCCATGAGTCCCCATTGATCTATGCAATACTCACCCAGATCGGTTGGTTAAATATGGATGATATCCAGAATTTTCGTCAACTTCACAGTCGGACTCCTGGACACCCAGAAGTTGAGATTCCCGGCATAGAAGCCACCACCGGTCCACTAGGACAAGGATTCGGTATGGCGGTGGGAATGGCAACTGCTGAATCCATGCTGCGTGCAAGGGTGGGCGAATTGATAGATCATTTCACCTATGTGCTGGCGGGGGATGGTGACTTTCAGGAGCCCATAACACTTGGTACTAGTTCCATGGCCGGCCATTGGGGGCTGTCCCGACTTATCGTTTATTATGATTCCAATAATGCACAGATCTCCGGAAAAGTGGATCGTGCTGATTCTACAAATTATGCCCAGGTTTTCGAAGGCTTTGGATGGCATGTACAAGAAATTGATGGTCATGATCATGAGCAAATTCGTGAAGCGATTGAAAAAGCGCAGGTGGTAGATCGCCCCAGCTTAATAATTGGTACAACCATTATGGCACAGGGAACGGCCACAATGGAAGGTGATCATAATACACATGGCGCGCCACTGCCTCAAGATGAAATTGATGCAACGAAAGAAAAGCTCGGACTTCCAAGTGAACCATTTTATTTGCCAGAAGAAGTGGTTACTTATTTCCAATCCCGTTTTGATAGTTTAAAAGAAAAGGTTTCTAATTGGAATTCTGATCTTGTTACTGCATGTGAAAATGCAGATTTTAAAAAACTTTGGGATACAACGGTCCTTGGGGAATTGGGTGAAATTGATTTCCCCGAATTTGATAATGGCACATCCATTGCAACTCGAAAAGCATTTGGCACCACATTGGATACATTTGCAGAACAGGTGCCATCTATCGTTGGTGGATCTGCAGATTTGGAACCTTCGAATTATACAGGGAACTTTGCCAAAACTCATGGTGATTTTACGCGGGAAAATCGATCCGGCCGGAACCTAGCTTTTGGCGTGCGTGAATTCCCAATGGCGGCCGCCATGAATGGGTTGGCTCTCCATGGTGGCGTTATTCCATTTGGAGGAACATTCTTGGTATTTGCAGATTATGAACGACCAGCCTTGCGGTTAGCTGCCATCCAAGGGTGTGGCGTTATTCACGAATTTACCCATGATTCATTTTGGGTAGGTGAAGATGGTCCCACTCATCAACCGGTTGAACATGCCATGGCATTACGGACCATTCCTAATTTTAATGTATTTCGTCCCGCAGATGCAAAAGAAACAGCCGCCTGTTTTCGATTGGCAATGGGTAAAAAGGAATCGCCCTCTGCATTACTCCTCACACGGCAAGGGGTGAAAGTGCTGGGCCAGGAAATGGATACCATCGTTGAAGGAGTTTCTAAAGGCGCTTATGCTGTCGTTGATTGTGAAAACCCGGAACTTATTTTTTTGGCTACAGGGTCAGAAGTGGGTCTCGCCATGGAAGTAGCCAGTACCATGGAAGATAAAAATATTCGAGTGGTCAGTATGCCGTGCTGGGAAATATTTGAACAACAATCTGATGATTATAAAAATGTATTGATACCCAATCGGGGTGCCATGAAAGTTTCTATGGAAGCAGGCATTACAATGGGATGGGATAAATATATTGGTCCCAATGGATTGGCCATTGGCATGGACCATTTTGGGGCATCGGCACCGGGGAAAGATTTGGCACAGGAATTTGGTTTTACTACAGATCAAGTTGAGAAAAAGATCAGAAATCATTTAGCAAATCTTTTATGAAAATACACATTGCCACTGATCATGCCGGATTAGAACTCAAAAATATCATCCGGGATTATTTAATTGAAAAAGGTTATAACGTTACAGATCATGGAGCCTATGAATATGATGCCTTGGATGATTATCCTGATTTTATTTTTCCATGCGCAAAAGCAGTGGCAGCTGATTCTGAAAGTCGCGGAATTATTTTAGGCGGCTCCGGACAGGGAGAAGCCATGGCAGCCAATCGGATAAAAGGTGTACGAGCTGCCGTATTTTATAATGGTCCCGCAGAAATAGTAAAATTATCCCGAGAACACAACAATGCCAATATTCTGTCTTTGGGCGCGCGTTTTATGACAGAAAATGAAATATATGATGTGATTGAAATGTGGCTGAATGAACCTTTTGAAGGTGGGCGACATCAAAGAAGGATTGAAAAATTAGATAATTAACGTGATTGTATAATGTTAGTTGCGTCTTTCATATTATTACTAACGTCGTACTAAACCCAATATTACGTTAAGCGGGTTAAGTTCTCACTGTGTTTTAACCGGTGTATTGTGGGCAAAACCCATAAATTAGTCCTTTTCATCTGACCACCTCCACTTCATGTTTTTATCGTTAAATTCAATTTCAATGTAGGTACATAATTCAATGAATAAAAAGGTCAGAAATTGCTTCATGATCTTCTGGGGTATTCATATTTAAAAAACGATCATCCTCTCCAAATTTTACGTAAGCAGTATTTAATTTTTCAAGTAATTTGAATAAACTGAAGTTTTCTCTTTGAATTTCAGAATCCAAAGTAGGTAAAATTCGTTTATGGTAAAAACCACATGTAACCTGCATTTTGTCATTGGCTATAGGAATTGCAGCGTCACAATTTTCATTTTTTAATTCCAAAAGTTTTTTAAATACTTTCGAATCAATTAAGGGTAAATCACAGGATAGAAGTAGTATCCAATCTGTCTTTGCATTATTGAATGCAGTATAAAGTCCATTGATGGGGGCTTGAATATCCAATTCGTCCTTTATGAAAGGATAGGAAATTGAATCCGGTTTTTCCTTTCCGATCACATATCTTTTTTCAAAACTATCACACGAATTCCAGATTCGGTCAAGTACACTTTGACCACTAATGGTTGCTTTCCATTTTGGCGAACCAAATCGTTCACTTTTTCCTCCGATAAGTATAAATGAAGTCGCTTTAATCATGCCATAATTTCGAAAATAATATACGTTTAAACATAGTATATGTTTTATATAGCAAAACTACTATATTCCAACCCCAATGACAACCGATCAAACAAAGATTTCCCCGGAATTTATTCAAATGGCTGCTCGAATTTTAAAAACACTTGGACACCCCGACCGCATTAAAATTGTTGAATATTTAGAAGACGGTGAAAAAACTGTGGGTCAAATTCATAAAGAATTAGAAATGCATCAACCGATTGTCAGCCAACATTTAAAAGTGATGTATGATCGGGGAATTGTTACAAACAGACAAGATGGTACGAGATATTTTTATTCATTAGCGAATGAATTTATTATAAAAATATTGGATTGTATGGCAGATGCACAGGAAAAAATTACAAAAGGTGAATGGACCTTTAAATTCCATGATAATTAAAAAGAAAGAAGATAAACATGAATGATATTGCATTCGATCAGGAGTTGGATTGTAAAGGGATGAATTGTCCCTTGCCCATCCTAAAAACAAAAAAACAAGTAGATACAATGGATGATGGGCAAGTATTAAAAATGGTATCCACTGACCCAGGATCGATAAATGATATGAATGCCTGGACCAGAAGAACCGGACATGAAATGTTGTCACACAATGAAGAAGGTGGTATTTATACATTTTATATCCAAAAAACTTGATATTCCAATAAAACAAAATATAGGAGTTCACCATGAGTGATCAAAAGAAAATGGCCCTAATTGCATCTCAGGGTACTTTAGACTGGGCCTATCCGCCTTTCATTTTAGCGTCCACAGCCGTCGCATTGGATATGGAGGTGCAAATATTTTTCACCTTTTATGGGCTGACATTGCTGAAAAAAGAAATAAAAGCAAAAGTGGCGCCAGCATCAAATCCAGCCATGCCAATGAAAATGCCTTTTGGACCAAAAGGGTTTCAGGATTTCGATTGGCCTATGCCAAATGTTTTAATGGGAAATGTCCCAGGATTTGAAACCATGGCTACATCTCTTATGAAGCAAACTTTCAAGAATAAAGGAGTAGCTTCAGTCGAAGAACTGCGAGAAATTTGTGTGGAATCCGGTGTAAAACTCATCGGCTGCCAGATGACCATGGATGTTTTCGGATTTGATAAAGAAGAATTCATTGATGGCGTTGATGTAGGTGGCGCAGCTACATTTTTAGAATTTGCTTCTGAAGCCGATATTCAATTGTTTATATAGGAATCAAAGGAAAATAAAATGTCAGAAGATGGAAAAGTAACCATATTTGTTACATCGGGGCCGGATACACCCCAACGGTGCGCAACACCTTTTTATATGGCAAGTGTCGCCGCCGCCATGGATAATGAAGTCATGATCATCTTTCAAATTGATGGTGTGCTGCTAATGAAAAAAGGAGAAGCAGATGCATTGTATGCGAAAGAAGGTGGAAAATCTGTCATGGATTTTATTCGTGACGCAAAAGAAGCGGATGCAGAAATGTATGTGTGTTCTGCTGCGTTGCAACTACACGATATGACCGAAGATGATCTTATTGAAGAATGCGACGGTGTAGTTGGTGCTGCGTTTATGACTGATGAAGGCCTTGACAGTGATTTGGTATTAACCTATTGAATAAGGGGACAAAATGGCTGAACTAAAAAATTGTATGTTACCGGATGAACTATCCTACCATGTGGATTTCAATGTTTGGATTAAAAAGAATGATGATGGAACGATTGATTTAGGCATGACGGATATCGCCCAATCATTGGCCGGAGCCATGCTTCATTGTCGTCAAAAAAAAGTGGGAAAAACTGTTAAAAAAGGAAAAAGTATTGCCACTGTTGAAAGTGGAAAATGGGTTGGCCCGGTAAAAACGCCTTTTGCCGGTGAAATCATCGCAAAAAACGATGCAGTGGAAAGTGATGCTACAATTTTAAATAAAAGCCCCTATAAACAAGGTTGGATTGTACGAATCCAACCCAGTGATTATGATGGAGATTCAAGTGAATTGGTTTCGGGAGATGATGCCATTTCCGGTTTTGATGCTTACATGGCCGAAAAAGAAATGGGGGAATGTATCCATTGTGATGGTTTTGAAGGTTAATTGGAAGCTATCCTAAATCTTGGGAAAAATGATACTTCGGGTTTTTACACATCCTGCATGCTCTGAATGTGGTCCTGCAGTTGAGATGGCATGGAAATTATCTGAAACTCATGATGATTTAAAATTGGAAACAGTTAAATTGGAAAATAAAAAGGGTCTTTTAAAAGCGCAGAGTGTAGGAATCAAAACAATTCCAACTTTGATATTTTATAAAGGACAAGAAGAAATTAAACGATTTGTTGGTCTTCCAGAAAAAGTTCAATTGGAAAACTCATATCAAGAATTAAGTGAATCAAAACTTTAGGTAAATGTATGTCAATATATAAAGATGCCAAATACATGGATGTTCCTTACGAAGAAAAGGAGAAACTTTTTCAGGAAGTAAAGGATGACATGCGATGGGATACAACTTTGTATGGCTGTTACGAATGCGGCATTTGCGTTGCGGCTTGTCCATCTGCACGATTTTATGATTTTAGTCCACGTGTATTTGCTCAAATAATGGCCCGGGAAGATGTGGATACTTTTTATGAATTATTGAATGACAGTGTTTGGGATTGCTCTCAATGTTTTTCATGCACCCGTTGTCCGCGGCAAAATAATCCAGGGACCATTATCACTATCATGCGAGAAGTGGCTGTGAATCATGGCTTATCATCGGCAAAAAAAGCACTCAAAGCCTACAGCAGAATTATTTATAAAATCATGTCCACTGGAACGCAGGTGGCGCCCGATATGCTACAGCCGGATTTTTTCCCTGATTGGGGTCCAGATGTTAAAGCTGTCTCTGAAAATTTGGATGTTTGGCGGAGAGCCATTCCGCCGGAAACGATGCATACAACTGAACTGGCTTGGGACGTGTCAGAAAAAACACGATTAGAATTATATATGATTTGGAAATTGACAGGTAATTTGGAAATGATAGAAAAAATTGATGAAGGAATATTCATGATTTTAGAAGAAGTAATGGAAGAATTGCTCGACGAGCATGGATATGACATTGATGATTTTGAAAATGTATTGGAAGATTAACAGGGAGTTAATATGAGTGTAGCAACTGCGTCACCGCCAAAAGCGTCCACAAGGGAATTTATCCGCAAAGGAAAACCACCTACGGAAGATTACAGGGAGTTACTGTTTGAATTGGAAGCGAAAGGCGAATTGGAAGTCCAACGAGTGCCGGAACCTTTTGTGGAAGTAGAAACAAAATATGGTCGAAAAAAGAAAATTCCGTTAGAGTTTACATGGCATCATAAGTCCTGTGGCCAATGTGGACATATTCCAGGATACTCAACAGCAATTTTCTGGTTGAATCGCCAGTTTAACAAAGATTATCATGACCCAAAAGATCAGTCATCGTGCACCGCGTGGAATTATTATGCATCGTCTACTTCTAATTCTGCTGCACAAGCTTCGGTGGCAATTCGGAATTTTGCTCAAGCAAAATTAGATGGATATTTCCCCCTGATTCATTGTGGAACCAGTTATGGTCATTATAAAGAAGTTCGGGAAGAGATTTTGCACCATCAAAAATTGCGGGATCAAGTTCGGAAAGTAATGGATCGATTGAAAATGCCCTTTGTTTTTCCGGAAGAAATTGTTCATTACTCTGAATGGGTGCATGTGATGGCCGATGATATTGCAAAAAAACAAGTATTGGACTTTTCCAATATTAGAACCACTGTTCACCCCGCATGTCACTATCACAAACTGGTGGTGGAAGATGCCATATATGATCGTGATTTATATGATGGTCAACGCACAGCAATTGTGAGTGGATTGGTCAAAGCATTGGGTGCGGAAGTTGCCGATTATTCAACTTGGCATGACTGTTGCGGATTTGGTTTTCGTCACATTTTAGTGAGTAGGGATTTTTCACGGTCCTTTGCAACCATTCGAAAAATTGAACGGATGAAAGAAGAAGCAAATCCGGATGTAACATTGACCCATGATACGGGTTGTGTAACCACTTTAGATAAAAGTCAATTTTCAACACAAGCTCATGGAAGAAATGTGGGAATCCCAGTTATGTCCGATGCGCAATTTGCCGCGTTAGCCATGGGTGCTCATCCTTACAAAGTTTGCCAGCTTCATTGGCACGGAGTGGATATGAAACCGCTCATGGAAAAAATGGGAATTGATCATGAAAAAGCATGGGCGGAGTTTGAAGAAGTTGCTGGACGCTTAAAAGAAAATGGAACAGAATTTATGACATGGGAGGATGCAGATGCCTAATTTACCTATTTTAGTCATTGGGGGTGGACCCGCTGGACTCGAAGCAGCCCGGGGAATCGCTGATCTTGGATATAACGCCATTTTGGTGGACAAAGCAGAATTTTTGGGTGGAACACCCATCTCTGCAGATTATGCAGCCATTACGCCAGACATGCGGAATACGGAAGAAGCCATGAATGAAATGATCGAGAAAGTCACCGATAATCCTTTGGTTGATATTCGATTAAATACGATTGTGACCGCTTCTGAGGGTGAAGCACCTAATCTGAATGTGACACTGAAAAATGGAAAAGGTGACGAAATCTTACATGTGGGTAGTATTGTTGTTGCTACGGGTTTCCAGCATTTTGATCCGGGCAAGGAAACGCAAATGTATGGTTATTATGAATATGATGATGTCATCACATTGGTGGATGCGGAACGGATGCTAAAAGCCGGTGATTTTGTTCGCCCTTCAAATGGTGAAAAGCCGAAACAGGTATGTTTTATCCAATGTGTTGGTAGTCGCGATAGACAAATAGGAAATTTTTGGTGTTCGAAAGTATGTTGCGGAATTGCAACGAAGGAAGCCATTGAGATTCGCCATTTGTTACCGGATTGCCGTGTTTTTGTATTTTACATTGACATGCGTATGTATGGATTTTGGGAAGATGAACTTTATTGGAAAGCCCAAGAAGAATATAAGGTCAACTTCATTCGCGGAATTGTAACCGAAATTACTCTACGGGGTGATACGGTTGTAGTTAAGGGTGAAGACACCACCATGGGGCGCCCCATGGAAGTTCCCATGGATGTGGTCATTTTATCTGTTGGGATGGAACCCAGTGAAGGAACGAAAGAAATGTCAAAAATCTTTGATATACCACTGGAATCCCATGGATTTATTGAGACTATTGGCGGTGCGCTAAATACGGTAGAGACTCAAGTTCCCGGTGTTTTTGCCGCCGGCGCAACCACAGGCCCAGCTGATTTGGAAGATTCAATTTCAACGGGTGGTTCAGCGGCAATGAAAGCATGTGCTTTCGTTCGTAAATCGGAATTAGAGTTAGCTTAAAAAGTAGATTTGATTTAAATGTTATACGATGACGTAAGCGTTCAGGATGTGGTGGACTCTGAATCCGCATTGGAATTCATGAAGGAAGCGACAAAGTTAGCAACATCCGGTGAACTGGAAAATATCGGGCAAAAATTAGAAGAAAAAAGCAATCTTTTTAATGCCATATTAAATCCTGAAGACATTGCAACCATGTCTGAAGATGATTTTAAAAAAGTTGTCGGAAAAATATTTTCTATTCGAAGAAAATCAAAACGATTATTAAAAGCAAATGGGTTTGAAAATTTACGAAACAAGATGGATGCTCTCTTATATGGAGATGATCCTATTGAAAATCGGTTTAATCAGTTTGTTGATTCCTTAGAAAACATCGAAGAAAAAATGCGTATTAATTTTGCCAGTGAACTATTGCATTTTACTCATCCAAAAAAATATTGGCTTTGGACAAATTGGATATGGGATCCGGATGCAAATACAGGCGCACTACCTTTAGTTGTCCAGGAAGATGTAGATCTTTTATCAGAAACGAATGGTGGCATCTATCGTAAAGTAGGGGAAGCGATTATATATGTAAATGCAGTCGGGCACGCCAAAAGTTTTTCAAGCATGGGCAGGGGATTATTTGGCACGGATGTTTTGTTAGCCTGCGTGTATGCTGTTTATATGTATACTGTATTTAAGGTAAAACTTTCCCAGGAGTTCAATCGTATTTTGCCAGAATTACCAGAACTAACACAACGGGTTCTTGGCGTACATAAACTGGAGAAAAATTAGTTATGGCTGATCATAAATATGAAAAATGGATAGAAAAGGATAATGTGATTATCGATGGGATTGATGTTTCCGGTGAATGGAACAGAATGTATGAACCGCGAGAAATCATAGAATACGACCTGACCTATATGGACAAAGTTACGGAACTGGATGGTGGCGAATCCATGGGTTGGTGTTACCAATGCGCCCAGTGTATTGGTGTGTGTCCCATTGACAATGTGGGCAGTTATGGTCCCCGGAAAATTTTTCGCAAACTTCAAACGGGTCTAAACCTTTTTGAAGATAAGGATTTATGGCTTTGTACCACCTGTACAAATTGTGTTCGCGTATGTCCAAAAGAAGTGGATATGATAAAAATCATGCCGGCAGTTAGAGAGCAAGCTGTACTGAATGGTCATGTTCCGGATGAACTTCAGGATATGCTGCAAAATGTCGCGGAATATGGAAATCCCATGGGTGAATCGGCTCGCAAGCGCGTGAAATGGATGAAGAAATTTGAAGAACCGGTTCGAGATTTATCCAAAGAAGATAATCCCCAGCCAGTGGATGTTCTTTGGTATGTGAGTGACTATTTTTCATACCATAATCGCGGTAATGATGCGGCAAAAGCAATGGTTCGCGTTTTTAATCGTTTGGGGATTGATTACGGTATTTTAGGGAAAGATGAAAAGTGTGATGGCGATTCCCAGCGATTGGTTGGTGAAACAGGTTTATTTGAAGAATTAGCCGAACATAATGGTGCACAGTTTGAAAAATATGAGCATAACAAACTTGTAGTGAGCGATCCCCACGCTTATAATGCTTTTAAAAATTTCTATCCAAAAGTGACAAAAAAAGAATATAACGTCCAGCATTATACCCAATTTTTATCAGAGCATGTTGATGCCCTTCAGTCTCTGATGAAACGGCCTTACCCAAAGAAAGTTACATTCCATGATCCGTGTTATCTTGGTCGCCATAATGGCGAGTATAATGCACCACGTACGCTACTTAATGCAATTCCTGGTATTGAGTTTATGGAAATGTATCGCTGTAAAGAACAAGGTTACTGTTGCGGTGGCGGCGGTGGTGGAATGTGGCTGGATGGATTGGTTGCAGATCATACATCAGAACGCCTTTCCGAAAACCGTGTGAAGGAAGCTATTGAAGTAGGTGCTGAAATATTAGCAGTATGCTGTCCATATGAAGTGTCACGATTTGAAGATGCGGTAAAATCAACCAATAACGATGGCAAGCTTCAAGTACTTGATATTATAGAAATCATGGATTATTCCATGGGAAATAGTGATGGTTTTGGCGATGCTTAATCCTTTGAATTATTTTAATTAATCGAGTATATAATTTTGGTAAACTTATTCATTCGCATCGTTCAAAATCCAATATTGCGAAGTTATTTGGACCGTGTTGCTTCCAAAACAGGTATTGAGTTCCATGATATAAACTCGGCGTCAGCATTGCCTGAAGAAAACATTCCGACCATGATCATCTTTGAAATTGAAATGGGAAATGCCATTGAATACATTTCAAAATGGAAAGAAAAGTGGCCACGATGTTTTCTGGCAGCTTCTGTAACCCATCCTGATAGAGAATTATGGATGGCAGCCGATGCAGCCGGGTGCGATCTCGTATCGAATTGGGGTGCTTTACCCAATTTATTGAGAAAAAAAATTGTCTCTTTTCTTGATGGCATTGAAAGTTTAACGCCAGAAACGGTATGCTTATTGGCAAAGTCAGTAGTAAATGAAGGCGATGGATTGGTTGCGAGATTGCCAGATAATCCTGAAGATCCTATATGTGTTTTCAGGATACAAGATGAATATTATGGTATTCGTGATGTATGTCCCCATGCTGGCTTCGCTTTAGCGGACGGTGAATTTGATGCAACCACAGGGATTGTTACTTGTCCGGAACATGGCAGTCGATTTGACGTTCACTCGGGAGAGCGAATACAGGGGCCAGCGGATTATTCAATTAAAACCTATCCCATTAAAGTAGATGGAGATGATATCTATGTTTATGTGTAGGCAATTACCTTTTCAAAATGACACCAAATAAAACAAAAGAATTAAAATTGATAAATTCAATTTCGGATGCGGCTTGGGAACGAATCCGATCTTTAGCTTTATCCACAGCTAAATATGAAAATTTTGTCCGATTAGGTTCTTCGCCAGCTCCCGATAAGGGCGAATTAAAAAAGGGAGTTTGGAATGGGCTCAATTCAGAAGATAATCCCAAATCTATGGCGATTGATTTTGTTTTATTATCACTCGGGTGCGCACTGGAAAGAGATAATTCAAGAATATTAATGAAAATGGGTGAGTCAGAATCAATTTCTCCCAGAAGTTTGGCAAAAGACTTGGGTATGACTGAACTGATAATACGAGAACGGATGAATGCCCTATTCCAATCAGGTTTTGTGGGCAGAAATTATGAAAGTGGCACCAACTTTTTAACGGATTCTGGAAAATCATTGGTGATGATGATTGATCAAATAGTTAATCGGTTGGCAGAAACAATCAATCAAAAATTACCAGATTTGGTGAGTAAAGGATATGAACCCCGTTTATGAAAGTTGATGCACATATTGAAACAGGTGATTGTGGAATGGGAATGCCGGTGATCCGTTCGTGGCAGGCCATGAAAAAATTATCTATTGGCAATGTGCTGCAATTAACAAGTTCTCATCCATGAGCTGTTCCTGATATAGAAGCCTGGTGCAGGTCGGCTGGACATAAATTATTAGAGATAAAAGAAGATGGACACACACGACAATTCTTTGTCCAAAAAATGAAATAAAAAAGGATATAAAATGAAAATTGCTGTCATGTTAAAACAAGTCCCTGATTTGGTGGAAGACTTGGAAGTAGATGCTTCCGGAATATCACTGGATACGGATGATATAAAATTTAAATTGAATGAATTTGACGACCATGCATTGGAAGAAGCGATTTTGTTAAAAGAAAGTGGTGCCGCCGATGAAGTGGTTGTGATAGCTGTGGATGGTGATGGTGTAGATAAAATGCTTTTTACCGCCATTGCCAAAGGGGCGGATAAAGCCGTGAAACTCAATGGAGGAAAGCCAGGCGATAGTCATCAACTGGGGAAAGCATTCTCCAATGCACTAGGTTCCGAAGGTTATGATATGGTTTTTACTGGCGTTCAATCTGTGGATGATAGTGATGGACAATTGGGACCGATTGTGGCGAGTTATCTGGGCACGCCATGCGTGAGCGTTGTTTCTGGCGTAAGTGTTTCAGGCGGAACAGCAGTAGTCCATAAAGAATATTCTGGTGGTATGATGGGTGAATTTGAAGTGGATATACCGGCAGTATTGGGAATTCAAGCTGCGAAGCAGGCACCGCGTTATGCACCAGTGAGCAAAATTCGCCAAGTGCAAGAGACCGCATCTATCGAAGAATTATCCATGGGAGATTTAGGTTTGGGGAGTGGGAGCACCATTGCAAGCATGGCGCCACCGGCAAAAGGATCCGGAGCAGAAATGCTGAATGATGTAGAAGAATTAATTGAAGTATTGAAAGATAAGGGAGTTATCTAATGGGCGATATTTTAGTCATAACAGAACATTTGAAGGGAGAATTTCAGGATATCACTTTTGAAATGCTTGGGAAAGCTAAAGAATTAGCCGGTGCATCCGGCGGACAATGTGTTGCAGTCACTTTTGGAAATATGAACGGAAAATCCGGTGAATTAGGGGTGGCTGATTCTGTCATATCCGTGGGTGGTAGCAACGATTATAATCCGGAATCTTACGCTGCAGCAGTGCAATCTGTGGTAAGCGCTAAATCTCCATCCTTGGTCATGGTGGGTTCTACTTCCATGGGAATGGACATTGCTAATTCTGTTGCCACAGCTTTGGATTTTCCTGCTGTTTCTTATTGTGCAGAAGTGAGTGGAAGTGGTGGCGGATTTTCCTTCGCAAGTTCCATGTATGGCGGAAAAATGAATGTAGAAACTGCAGTTGATGGTTCTGCCGTAGTGATGGTTATGGCGGGTGCTTTTAATGCGGATGCGGGCAAAGGGAATGGTTCTCCTTCCGTGGAAGAATTTTCAGCTGAATCCGGTGCAGGAAAAGTTCGATTTAAACAACTCATTGAACCGGAAGCAGCTGATGTAGATATTACCCAAAGCGATATTCTTGTGGCTGTGGGTCGTGGTATAGGAAGCAAAGATGACATTGAATTGGCAGAACAATTAGCCGAAGTATTGGATGCAGATTTAGCATGCTCCCGTCCATTGGTGGATGCAGGATGGATGTCAAAAGCGCATCAAGTGGGAAAATCAGGTATGAAAGTGAAGCCCAAGGTTTACATTGCATTGGGCATCTCCGGCGCACCTGAACATATCGAAGGGATGAAAAGTTCATCTACGATTATTGCTATTAATTCGGATAAAAATGCACCCATCTTTGATGTGGCTCATTACGGCATGGCAGAAGATTTATTCGACGTAGTAGAAGAATTGGTAGAAGAATTGGAAGATTAATCTATGTTAAGCTCAAATGAACAAATTACATTTATCATTTTAGTTGTTATCTGTGGTGCCTTGGCATTTCAGGGTTTCAGCCGGATATTTAAAACAGTAGGATTCGGCGCTAACGCAGACAGAAGCGATAATTTAGTTGGTCGATTTATGACTGCCTTGATTGATGTATTTCTGCAAAAGCCCATTGCCAAAGCGCGACCCATTGTATCCATGTTTCATTCATTCATTTTCTTTGGATTTAGTTTTTATCTATTTGTGAATGTGAATGATGTATTGGAAGCGTATGTAGATGGCTGGACCACTATCGGAAGTGATAATATCGTCGCCAAATTGTTTAATGGGTTTGCCGATATTTTTAGCGTATTTGTATTGGTTGGAATGATATTCTTCCTTTATCGGCGGTTTGTTCAAAAGCCAAAAGTCATGGAATTCAATGCCAATGTAAAATTGCATCCCAATGTGAGCGCAGGCGGATTGAAAAAAGATTCGCTCATTGTAGGCATTTTTATTCTTTTTCATGTGGGGTCGCGTTGGTTGGGGACGGCTATGCATTTAGCGGAAAATGGTCAAACAGATCCTTGGCTTCCTACGGCAAGCATCATGTCCGGATTCTTTTCTGATTGGTCCCATGCATCGTTGGAAACGGGTATTCATGTTACTTGGTGGTTAGCCATGGGGCTTATCGTCATGTTTTTGCCTTACTTCCCACGCTCGAAACATATTCATTTGATGATTGCACCTGTGAATTTGGCTTTGGGTCGCAGAACGGCTCGCGGCGCCATGGACGGCATTACAAACCCAGCGTCGCCCGGTTCAAAAACATTGTCAGATTTGCCTTGGCCACAAGTATTGGATTCATGGGCGTGTATTATGTGCACCCGCTGTCATGAAGTGTGCCCGGCCCACGAAAGTGGAACACCGTTGAGTCCGTCGGCGCTGGAAATCAATAAACGGTATTTTATCAATGAGCAGGGAAATGGACTTTTTAATGGTGCCGGAAATATATCTTTGCTGGAATATGCTATTTCGGAAGATGCAATGTGGGCCTGTACCACATGTTATGCCTGTGTAGAAGTGTGCCCAGTTGGGAATGAGCCCATGATGGATATTCTGGAACTGCGACGAAATCAAGTATTTGATGCAAAAATGCCCGATGAATTGGCCGATGTATTACGCAGTTTGGATGAACAAGGAAACTCATTTAACGAATCAGCCCGTCGTCGTTCAAAATGGTCTAAAAAATTAGACTTTAAACTGAAAGATGCCACAAAGGAACCAGTGAAATATCTCTGGTATGTGGGTGACTTTGCTAGTTTCAATCAGAATTGTCAAGATACAACTCGGAAGGTTGCGGAAGTATTAACGGCCGCTGGTGTGGACTTTGGCATCATGGGAAAAAGGGAAAAATCTGCTGGAAATGATGTACGACGCGTTGGTGAAGAAGGACTATTTGATGTTTTGGCGGAACAGAATATAGAAACGATTGAAAAATGCGAATTTGAAGAAATTTTTACTACCGATCCCCATACATTTAATTCGTTGAAAAATGAATATCCAGAAAGGGGCGGGGATTATCCCGTGAAACATTATTCAACATTATTGCTGGAACTCATCAAAACCGGCGATATTGAGCTGAAGAAAAAGTTGGATATTAAAGCTACCTATCACGACCCCTGTTATTTGGGCCGCTATAATGGCATTTACGATGATCCCCGAGATGTGATGAAGATGTGTGGCATTGAGTTAGTGGAAATGCCCAGAAACAAAGAAAACAGTTTTTGCTGTGGCGCTGGTGGTGGGCAAATATGGTTGCCGGACCATGATGATATGACCCAACGTCCCAGTGAGAATCGCATTGAAGAAGCTGTTTCTGTTGGCGTAAATAATTTTACCGTAGCCTGTCCTAAAGATATGACCATGTATTCTGATGCAGCAAAAACATCCGGTCATGAAGACACAATGGCGGTGAAAGATATTATTGACTTTGTTTTGGAAGCCATGGATTTACCGGAGCCTGTTGAAGAGCCCGAGCCGATTGTAGCAGCAGCAGTGGTTGAACCTGTGAGAGAAATTGTTGAATCCGTAGAACCGATTTCGGTTGATTCGGAACCATCACAAGAAAAGTCTTTTGATGAAGTTGTATCTGAAGAAGAGGAAATAACAGAAACTGAAGTTAAAGAAACGCACCCTGATCCTAATTTAGATGAAATGAAAACTGAAGAAGAAATACCTAATTCAGATGAATATGAATCAGATGAAACCAATTCTGGAGAGCCATTAATATGAAGAAACAATTTGATTTAAAAGCCGATCGATTTTATAACAGCAATCATCTTTGGGTGAAAAAGGGTGATAATGGACACGTGACCGTTGGTATGGATGAACTGGGCTTGGATTCATTGGGCGAAATGGCTTACTTAACATTGCCAAATGTAGGCGCACCCGTAGAAATGGGTAAAGCCATGGGTTCCATGGAAGCGGCAAAAATGACGGGGGAAATCTATGCACCCATATCCGGAATGGTTGTTGAAAAAAATGACGCTGTTTTGCGAAATCCATTATTAGTAAATGAAGCACCTTATGATAATGGCTGGCTCGTCAAAATAGAACCAATCAATTGGGAAGAAGAATCTGCAACTTTGGTTTCCGGTGATGCATTGTCCGAGTGGATGGATGCAGAAATTGAACGTTTCGAATCTCAGGACATTGCCGGGTGAATTTTTGGCGGTACATCAAAAATGATTATGTAACCGCATCTGCTGGCCTTGCGGCCGATGAAATTATTGCCAATCGTGCCGGCTCTGGCACATCTCAACCCACACTTCGACTTTATACATATAAACCTTGTGCATTGGTTGGACGCTTTCAAACCATCGAAAATGAATTGAATTTGGATTATTGCGCCGAAAACAAAATACCTGTTAATCGTCGTCCAACCGGTGGTGGAGCCATAATTATGGGGCAGGAACAATTGGGAATGGCATTAGCAATTCCCGGAAGGTCTGATGAAACATATGCCCGGGTACGTGAACGAATGGCACAATTTTCCAAAGGAATTATTTCCGGATTATCAACTCTGGGTATTGTTGTTGAGTTTCGAAGAAAAAATGATTTAGAAGTAAATGGAAAGAAAATTGCCGGCTTGGGATTGCATAAAACGGCTTCGAATGGTTTACTCTTTCATGCATCTTTGCTTGTTGATTTGGATGTGTCTTATATGTTGAATGTATTGAATACGCCTTTCGAGAAAATATCAGATAAAGAAATTGCTACCGTTTCTGAAAGAACAACAACAGTCCTGCGGGAAGCGAATGCGAACCTTACCTTGGATGAAGTTCGGAGTATTATTTTAGATGGCTATAAAGATGCTTTCCAGATTGATATTAAAGTTGGAGATTTTTCTATTTCGGAATTGGATGAATTACGTCAATTAGAAAAAGACAAATACATGGCGACCGATTGGATTTTTCAAAAAACGAATGTACCTGACACTACAGGAAAATCTGTTGTAAAAACACCAGATGGTTTGTTGGATGTGCGAATTGTTCTTGCGGGAAAAATGATTAAAGCTGCGTATATAGGCGGGGACTTTTTTACATCGGAACATGCCATTGCCGATTTAGAACAGAGTCTGCGATGGCATTCGATCCAAGAGAAATCCCTGATGGAAACTTTAACAAAAGTGTATAAAAAATGGTCAGGTGATTTAGCAAATCTTTCTATGGATGCATTATTAAGTAACATTAAATCTGCTATCGAAACTGCAGAGAGCATAGCACGAAAAGAATCAGCTAATCCTTATGGATGTTTTGTTACGCCCGGTGGTGCTCATGTCTGAAGTAGTATTACAGACATTCGATACTCCTGTTTTAAAATCTTTTGAAATCCGGAAAGAAAACTTTCCTGATGAAATCACTTTTTATGGTCCAGGTTTAAAACCCCACAAAACATCAGAATTTGCAGGTTCGCTCAAAGAATTTGTATCCATCAGCGTTACGGGGAACAATTGCGCGCTGAAGTGTGAACATTGTAATACCAAAATGCTGGACAATATGCTGGATTTGCCATCGTTTGATGGTAGTCTGTTTGACATGGCAAAAAATTTGCAGAAAAATGGAGCGAAAGGAGTATTGATTTCGGGTGGTAGTAATATTCGCAATCAAGTTCCATTACTTCATCATATTGAAGATATGAAGCGAATTCGTAAAGAATTGGGAATGGTCATTCGGATTCACCCCGGATTGCCCGATGAAGAAACCTGCGAAGCATTGGCAGAAGTGGATATTGATGGTGTCATGCTGGACATCATAGGTGACCAGGAAACCATTAAAGATGTGTATCATCTGGACGCAACGCCATCAGACTATGAAGCTGTTTTGGAACGGTTGGGTCGTCATGGGATCCCTGCAATTCCACATATTATTTTGGGGCATTATTTTGGAAAAATGAACGGTGAATGGGCTGCACTGGATATCATTAAGAAATTCCCACTCAAATCATTGGTTTTGGTGATCCTATTGCCCCTGACCGGGACGGGTATGGAAGGTGTGGTTCCACCATCCATTGAAGAAATTGGTGACTTCTTTGAAACGGCAAGGTTGTCCTTGCCAACCACACCTATTTTATTGGGATGCGCTCGTCCTTTGGGATCCATGAAAATCAAAATTGATCAAATGGCAATTAATGCAGGTCTCAATGGAATAGCATTTCCGTCAGAAGGCATTGTTGGGTATGCCGGAGAAAAAGGATTAAAGCCATCATTTATTAATGCCTGTTGCGGCGTCACTTGGTAAAGGAAGAAATATGGAGATTGAACAAATAAAATTATCATCACAAGAGCAAGCGGAATTGTTGAATATTAGTCCTGATTATGTACGGATTAGTATGGCTGCAGCTATTGAACTAGGACTCAAACCAGGCCGTATTCATGGCTGTGGCTGTGGCTGTATCAACTTGTTGCAAAATTATCCGGAAGGATGTTATGCCAATTGCAGTTATTGCGGATTAGCCCGCGAGCGCCCCGGATTGGCAGAAGATAATTCCTTTATTCGCGTGGACTGGCCCCTTTTCTCCACAGATTTGGTTGCAAAGAAAATTGCGGAGAAAGAAGCAGAAAGCACCGTGGGTCGTGTATGTATAGCACAAGTTCAAGATCATAGAGCCAATGATGATTTGTTAGATATGACCCGTCGTATCATAAAGCATACAGAAAATGTTCCTATTTCCGCATTGGCCATGGCGACGCTTCTGGATAAAAACATTCTGAAGGAAATTAAAATTGCAGGTGCAGATATCATTGGAATAGGAATGGATGCTGCAACAGAAGAAATATTTTATAATACCCGCGGGAAAGGTGCAAAAGGTCCCCATGATTGGGATTATCATTGGGAAATAGTCCATATGGCGCGGGATATGTTTGGACCCTTCAAAGTGAATTGTCATATTATAATCGGACTGGGAGAAACAGATGAAGATCTTATCGATATGTTTTACAAATGCTTTTCACAGAAAATTGCATGCTATCTTTTTTCATTTAATCCAGAACCGGGTACCGTAATGGAAAATGCACCACGGCAACCCATCAAACGCCATCGCCGTGTACAATTGGCCAAGTATCTTATTGAAGAAAAAGGTTTAAAACGGGGTGCTATTCAATTTGATGAAAATGGATTTATTACATCAATTAATTCAAATGAAATAACCATCCAAAATACCATTAATGAAGGATTGCCATTTATGACAAATGGGTGCCCGGACAGAGACGGTGTGATGGCATGTAATCGTCCGTATGGCTCTTATCGTCCGGGAGAAGAATTTCGAGATTATCCATTCAAACCTACAGGTGATGAACTGAATTTGATTCGTGAGCAAATGCAATTAAATGGGAATATGGGAAATTAGACTTTGAGTGAAAATGAAAAATTCATTCGATTAATCCATATGGGTCAAATTCCAGGCTGGCAAACGCAAGCTGTTTACCATACTGTTGCAGAGCTTATGACAGAAGATACTCCCGACACCATTATTATTTCTCAACCGTCTGACACCTATGTTTGTTTGGGTTATCATCAAAAATTAGATCATGTTTTTGACCAACAAACATGTGAAGAAAAGGAGATACCTATTCTCCGCAGGAAAGTAGGCGGTGGTGGTACCTATCTTGATCCAAATCAATTGTTTTATCAATGCGTGTTTCACAAGAGTCGCGTGCCAACGAATTCGGATAAAGTGTATGAAAAAATGCTCACCCCTGTTGTGAATACGCTAAAACATTTTTTCGATGTAAAAGCTGAATTAGTTGGGAGCCATGAAGTCGAAATGAACGGTAAGCGGATTGCCGGTATCGGTGGTGGCCAAATCGGTGAAGCGAGCATCGTTATTGGGAATTTTCTTTTTGATTTTGATTTTGATACCATGGCATCCTTATGGAGTGTTCCTAATGAAAATTTTCGTGAATTAGCAAAACAAGCCATGAAAGATCATATTATAACATTCGATGATATTGGGTCTATGATGTCCATGGAAAAGATTGCGAATCAGTTGATCGAAGAATTCGAGAAGTATTTTAATAGGAAATTGAATCCCGGTGGAATGACCATTAACGAAATTGAACGAGCAGGAGAAATGGGTGCCTTTTTGAGATCGGATTCATTTTTGAATTCAATGGATGATCGGGATGGCCTGTCCAAACGGAAACCATTGAAAATTGCGCGAAATGTTTTTATCCATTACGATGAAATTGATATAGATGGAGAAAAATTAATGGGCAGTTTGCGAGTAGAAGACGGGAAAATCCATTCAGTAAAGTTGGATAAAGAAAATTCGGAATTGGAATCAAAATTGATTGGAAAATCTTTTGATTAATAGAATTAACTAATTTAAAATAATGAAATAAATTATTCTTTGAAAAATCAACAAAAAATAAGGAAAGAAAAATGGCTGAATTAATACCGGGGTTTCCCCATGATGGTGTGGTAACCATAAACTATGTGATGCTTCGTGACTCTGTAGCTGAATAAAGGATAAAATGAATTACGGATTTGTAATAGATAACCGCATGTGCATTGGCTGTCATGCCTGTACCGTTGCTTGCAAAAGTGAGCACGATGTGCCCCTTGGTGTGAATCGCACCCATGTGAAATATATCGAAAAGGGTGAATTTCCTAACAACACTCGGGAATTTTCTGTCCACCGGTGTAACCATTGTGCCGATGCACCCTGTGTAGAAATTTGCCCCACAACCGCGCTTCATACTCGGGCGGATGGTATTGTGGATTTTGATAGTGACCGCTGTATCGGATGTAAATCCTGTATGCAAGCTTGCCCCTATGATGCGTTGTATATCGATCCGGAAACCAATACAGCAGCGAAATGTAATTATTGCGCCCATAAAATCGATGGTGGTTACGAGCCAGCTTGTGTGGTGGTGTGTCCCGTGGAAGCTATTATATCCGGAGATTTGGATGATACCAATTCCAAAATTGCACAACTGGTGGCCAATGAAGAAACAATGACTCGGAAGCCGGAAAAAATGACCGCACCCAATTTATATTATGTGAATGGGACGAATGAAATGTTGGACCCCAATGCCACAGAAAGAGACGGAAAATATTTATGGTCAGAGCAAGAAGCGGGTGTCGGGCATTATGCTAAATATGCGGATCAACGGTTTGCCGAATCAGATACAGAAAATTTATTGGTTCAATTGGCTATGGAAAATTCAGCCAGAACCGGCAAGCCCATTGACAAAAGAGCCATTGATAGTGTAGCAAAAGAAATTCAACAGGATATAGATACGACAGAAGCGCGACGGGTTTATGATTCCCCAAGTAAAGGCGTCCTATGGGGCTGGGAAGTGCCGGCCTATGTGTGGACAAAAGCCATGGCTACAGGCACATTTCTCATGATGGCCGTGTGGTATTATTTAAATGGTGGATTGGACGCTTCATCGGAGATGGCTGGACTCATAACCACACTTATTTTTATGGGATTAACCGGCGGATTATTGGTAAAAGATATTGAGCGCCCAGATCGATTTCTGTATGTATTACTTCGCCCACAATGGAAGTCGTGGCTCGTTCGTGGCGCATATATCATTACAGGATTTGGCGGATTGGTTTCTCTGAAATTATTGGATAATTATTTTCAGCTGGGGTTCGACTGGTTATGGATTCCGGGGATTATCTTTGCTGGATTAGGTGCAGTCTACACAGCATTTTTGTTTAACCAAGCTCGTGCACGAGATTTATGGCAAACGCCAATTCAATCAGCGATTCACATGTTGGTTCATGCAGTGATGTCAGGCTCTGTCGTTATGATGTTGATCGCTCCGGAATCTTTTCAATGGATGGCAAATCTTCTCTTCTGGGGAATCCTGGCGAATATGATCATAATCGCAAAAGAAATTTTAATTCCCCATGATACGCCTGACACCAAGAAAGCGATTGAACTCATGATAAAAGGATATTATTCCAAATATTTCTGGGTAGGTGTGGTCATTGGAAGTGTGACTCCCATTGTGATGCTCAATGCATATCCAGACTTGGCGCTAATTGCCGGCGGATGTGTTTTGATTGGAATCTTTTTAACAGAATTTGTGAGGATTCGAGTGCCGCAAATGATACCTTTGAGTTAATTATGAAACGTAGTTGGATAGAAACATTTTCAGAATCTTTAGGGATTATCTCGAAGATATCTGACCGTCCCGATTGGTCAGAAGAGTTTGTTATGGAAGGTCCGCGAGAGCTTTATAAATATCCCGACCCCAGCGAATGGGACGATTTCACAGAATTAGATGCATTGGCTTGGCCGGAGAAAAAGGAACGGCATTATTCCATAGTTCCCACCACTTGTTTCAATTGTGAATCGGCTTGCGGCCTCTTGGCTTATGTTGATAAGGATTCCAATGAAGTTCGAAAGTTTGAAGGCAACCCCCACCATCCCGGCAGCCGCGGACGCAATTGCGCCAAAGGTCCGGCGACTATCAATCAGATTAATGATACGGAACGGATCCTTTACCCTATGAAAAGGGTGGGTGAGCGTGGTGAAGGAGGTTGGGAACGAATTTCCTGGGATCAAGCTCTGGATGAAATTTCAGAAAAGATTGCTGCATCTCTGCGAAAAAGTAAAGAGAAGGTGGTTTATCACGTGGGCCGCCCGGGACATGAAGGTTATGCCGAGCGCGTCCTGAAAGCCTGGGGTGTGGATGGGCACAATTCTCACACCAATATTTGTTCTGCCGGCGCACGAACCGGTTATGCCCTGTGGCATAAATATGATCGGCCAAGTCCGGATCATACGAATGCCGAAGTAATTTTGTTGGCGTCATCCCATTTAGAAACGGGCCATTATTTTAATCCCCATGCCCAACGAATTATGGAAGGCATGATGAAAGGCGCCAAACTTATTGTTATGGATCCGCGCCTGTCAAATACGGCATCTATGGCAGATGAATGGATGCCCACCTATCCCGGCAGTGAATCGGCAGTTTATCTGGCTATGGCCAAGATCATTTTAGATGAAGGCATGTATGATCGCCATTATATGGAAAATTGGGTGAACTGGGATGACTATCTAAAAAATTTACATCCGGATGATCCCATTGAATTTGACCAATTCATAAAACGCTTGAGCGAAGAATGGGCTGAATACACACCGGAATACGCTGCCAAAGAAGCCCAAATTGAAGCGGAACAAATTATTCGTGTAGCACGTATGGTTGGGAAAGCAGGAAGCAAACTCTCCACCCATGTTTGGCGCGGTGCATCCATTGGAAATCTCGGCGGATGGCAAGTGTCACGGACACTTCATTTATTGAATGTGCTCACTGGTTCGGTTGGGACAGAAGGTGGAACTTCACCAAGCGCATGGAATAAATTTCATCCAGAATTTTTTGATACGCCACCAGGCCCCGATGCTTGGAATGAATTAAACTGGCCCAAAGAATACACATTGGCTCATTATGAAATGAGCGAGATTTTACCCCATCTGATCAAGGATGGTCGTGGATCAATGGATGTGTATTTCACCCGTGTTTTTAATCCGGTATGGACTTATCCGTGGGATCCCCGGGTACCGAGCTC
>JGI24920J38491_100435_pt1 | contig 36834 bp, 38 predicted proteins | sample LinPFosmplate8_FD_38491 | JGI IMG/M metagenome (IMG submission 38491)
TGCAGGTCGACTCTAGAGGATCCCACCGCAAGGTAGGTGATCAGGTCGATCAGTTCGTCGTGACCTCCGGCCAGAGAAACCTTGGTCCGGTACTTACCGTCGACAATAATCGTTGGCACCCCATCCGTTTCGTACGCGCCGGTCAGCTTGCGAGCGGTTTCCACTTTTGAGTTCACGTAGAATGAGTTGAAAAAAGTGTCGAGAAAATTCTGCCGTTCGATGCCATATTCTCCGGCCCAGCCGGCCACCTGCTCCTCCGTGACAAATGGTTTTCGGTCCTTGTGGATGGCATCAAAATACGCTTTGTGCATAGATTCAGTGACTCCAAGCGCCTCGAACGTATAAAAGACACGGGCGTCGAATTCCCACGAGCCTGTCAATACCGCCGGTAGCCGCACGTACTCGATATAGTCGGCTTTATTTTTCAGCCAGCGATTTAGGTAGGGTTCCAGGTAGAAACAATGGGGACAGTGGTACCAGAACAACTCAAGAACCTCGATCTTGCCCCCCGTCTGCACCGCCTGTGGTTTGCTCAAACGAACGTAGTTCACATCCTCGATGAATTCCTGTGCGCCTGTCGGCGCGCTGAGGCACAAGGCCATAAGCCCGGCAATCCAGAATTGCTTGATCATTGTTGTAAGTCCCTCGGTGAAAACGATTCAGGGCCCGGCTGGGGCAACAAATGAAAACACGATCATCAGAAGGAGGGCTTGGCAGCCGATGATGATCAGGACCGCTGCCGCCACCGGTATTTGCATCGCCTGACGTAGAACAGAGGACATCACTGCCAACGTCCAAATGGAGATGGCGGCGATGGCCATCAGCGGCAAGGTCAGTGCCATGCCCTGTGTCTCGGGGAGGACCAGGCGCGCATGCCAGCTGGACAGAGGTATGGTCACCAGTTGTAGGACCGTGACCGCACCGTAGATCCCCGTCATGGTCTGCACCCAGCGTTCCCGGTGACCACGCAACCGCAAGGCAATCCAGATTACTGCAGCGAACAGCAGAATTTGAGTGGTCGCTAGCAGTAAGGCGCTGGAAATTCGCTCGTCCGGCAAGGCATTGAACGCGCCGGTGACGATGGCGGCCGCCCCGGTGAGGAACAGCAGGGTGTCTGATCGAGGGACATTCTCTGCTGGCTGTCGGAACAGGCAAAGATCAAAAAACAATCGAAAGTAACTCAGCATAGGGGTCTGATCAGGAAAAGCGGTTCCAAAGGAACTGTCGGAACCCGTAGATGATAGCATCTTGACCAACGGCATTGATTGACGATCTTGCACCGGCGTCCCTTGGGATCGATGTCGACGCTTTCAAATATTCGGATTTGTGCTGGACCTGCTTATGATCCACGTGATTGAAACACAGGCGGCGCTCGACGCCAGTTGCGGCGAGGCCGCACAAAAGCCTTGGGTGGGTTTTGATACTGAATTCGAGCGAATTCGCACGTACTACCCCAGATTGTGCCTGGTTCAGATGTCGACGCCTGAAATGACGATCTGCATCGATCCCCTGGTGGATCTGGATTTTTCTCCGCTTTACTCGTTGTTGGTCAACCCAGCCGTTGTAAAAATCTTTCATGCAGCCCGCCAGGATCTAGAAGTGCTACAAACTGCGCTCGGTATCAGCGCAACCCCGCTTTTCGACACCCAAATTGCAGCGCAACTTTGCGGATGCGGAGAGCAAGTCGCCTATGCCGAATTGACCAAACATGTTTGCGAAATCGATTTACCCAAGCAACATACTCGAACAGCCTGGTGTCGCCGCCCCCTCAGTGGTGCCGAGGTCAAATATGCACTGGACGATGCGCGTTACCTTGGTGCGATCTACCTTGATCTAAAGCGTCGGCTGGAGACGCTTGGCCGTGACGGCTGGGTCCGTGAAGATTGTGAGCGATTAACCGGTCCCGCGATCTTGGCGTCTGGACCCAATCGGGCGGTAAAAAAGATCCAGTCCGGTGCGCGTGACTTTGACCGGACGGGGCAGAGTATTGCATTCCAGCTTGCCCTTTGGCGGGAGGAGACAGCGCAGTCACGAGACCGCCCGCGGGAATGGATTTTAAATTCAAAAACGTTGTTGGCGATCGCCGCAACGCTGCCGGGAAATGCGGCGGACCTCGAAAAGATACCGGAGTTGTCGGCGTCTGATCGTAGGCGGTGGAGTTCAGCGATTCTAGCAGCGGTGAAGATGGGAGCGGACCATGCGGCGAAGTATCAGCCGCTGGCTGCATCTGTGCGCCCCAGTACAGCGCAGAAAAGGACAGAACGGCTCTTGTGGGAGAGCTTGAAAGTTGTGTGTGACACAGTCGATATCCCGACGGTGGCCGTGGCCTCTCGGGAAGATATTCGAAAATTGGCGCGCGGTGAGCAGGATATACGGTTATTGCAAGGGTGGCGCCGACAGTTTGCGGGTCGAGATTTACGTGATCTGGCCTCCCGGGAAGGCGCGGGATTCACCTGCTAGAATCGATATGTGACTCGACCACAGGACCGGGGAGTAACGTTGTGTCGGAAATCAACACCATCTTGCTGCCGTTTAACAATCTTCAACCCGCCGCGGTAACAGTAGATGCTGCCCATCGGGTGGCGGCCCGTTTTCAAAGTTATATCGAAGGAGCATATTACCGTCAGCTGATGCCGATCATTGCGGGAGAAGGCATTACTTTGCCAGGAGATTATCTGGCGGAGTTCGAGGAGGAAGGGCGCTTGCAGGCCGAGCGGGCGGCATCGACCTTCAAGCTATTGTTGGAAGAGCGCGGCATCCCATTCGGAACGCTTGAGGAATTTTCGAGCATCACGCGGGCGGGTTGGAGCGAGATGGCCGGCACGGGCCCCGCGGGCATCGGTGAATATGCAAGATTATTTGACCTCAGTGTTGTTGCCCGTAATAAAAGCGAGGCAACGACCGACTGGAAGGCAACGATTGAAGCCATCTTATTTGAAAGTGGCCGACCGGTCTTGGTCATTGGCGATCGGGTGCCGGATTCGCTAGGCCATCGAATTGTGATTGCCTGGAATGGCAGTACCGAAGCGGCACGATCGGTGCTTGTTGGTATGCCTTTTCTTGCACTCAGTGACGAGATCGTGGTGGTGGAGGTAGAGGGGGGAATGGTGTCTGGCCCCACGGCCGCCCAGGTGACGGGGCATCTCACACAGAAAGGTCTGGTGGTCCGATCCGAGACCATCACTAAGCGGGACGGCAGCATCGGTGGGGCGGTGCTTGAATTTGCAGAAACATGGAATGCCGATCTCCTGATCAAAGGTGCTTTCACGCACAGTCGCTTGCGACAACTCATCTTTGGTGGGGCGACCCGGGAGATTCTCGAAGGTGCACCTATCCCCACGCTTTTCTGTCACTGAACTTCCTTATGCTATGGCACTGCACGAGAATTCCCCGGCCCGTGCACTGTTCGTTTGAATGGAGGCGAAATTGATAGAGGTTTGGGCGATTTTCCTCAAGACAGGAATTGAAAAATGAAATCACCTGTTCGGGTGGCAATAACCGGCGCTGCTGGCCAGATTAGCTATGCTTTGTTATTTCGGATTGCGGCCGGCGACATGCTGGGAAAAGAGCAACCGGTTATCTTGCAGCTCCTGGAAATCCCCCCTGCGATGGGAGCACTTGATGGCGTCGTCATGGAGCTCGATGACTGCGCGTTTCCGTTGCTGACGGATATCGTGTCGGGTACTGATCCGCGGGTGATTTTTGGTGACACGAACTTCGCCCTACTGGTGGGCGCGAAGCCTCGAGGTCTCGGTATGGAGCGCAAGCATCTGTTGTCTGAGAATGCCGATATTTTTTCAGGCCAGGGCAGCGCGCTGAATGAGAGCGCCCACCGCGACGTTCGTGTTCTCGTCGTTGGAAACCCGGCGAACACCAATGCTTTGATTGCATCTGCCAATGCACCAGACATAGACCGCGGGCAGTTTACGGCGATGACCCGACTCGACCACAACCGTGCCGTTTACCAATTGGCGACCAAACTGGGGGTTTCAGCGGATGGGGTTCAGAAGATGATTATTTGGGGGAACCATTCGGCCACCCAGTATCCGGACGTTTTCCACGCGCGTGTGAGAGGGCAACCAGCTATCGACCTGGTAGATCGGGCGTGGCTGGAATCAGATTTCATACCAACGGTCCAACAGCGGGGTGTGGCGATACAGGAGGCGCGCGGTTCATCGAGCGCCGCGTCCGCCGCGTCCGCCGCTATCGATCATATGCGAACCTGGGTCTACGGTACCGCCGACGGGGACTGGGCCAGCATGGCGATACCAAGCGATGGGAGTTATGGCGTCGAGGCGGGGTTAATTTCCTCTTTTCCCGTCGTTTGTCAGCAAGGTCAATACTCGATCGTGAAAGATCTGCAAATGGATCCGTTTAGTGAGGAGCGTATTCTGAAGTCAGCAGCGGAGCTAAAGGGAGAACGCGACGCGGTTCGCAATCTGCTCTAAGCCGAATTTCGCGGCGTTTGGTTGCAGTCGTTGTGCATAAGTGAGACCTGGCAATAGGTCTCGGATCGGTTTATTTTTCAGAACAGGCGGGACAGTCCGGGTTGCGCGGCAGGCTGATGGTCTGCCATTCCATGGCGACCCCATCAAGTACCAACAGGCGTCCATTCAGGCCATCTCCCGTTTTCAGCAGCAGGTTAAGCACTTCCAGCGCCTGGATGCTGCCGACAACGCCTACCAACGGAGCAATGATACCTTCCATTGCGCAGGTCGCTGCTTCGATTCCTGTATCGGGGTACAGGCATTGATAGCACGGACTGGACCGATGTTTCGGAACGAAAGTGGAAACCTGACCCTCCCAGCGGATTGCGGCTCCCGAGACAAGCGGTGTGCCAGTGGCAAGACTGACACGATTGAGTTCGAAGCGTGAGGGGAAGTTGTCTGTGCAATCCACCAGGACATCTGCTTGTTCTGCCTGTGCAATCAGTTCGTCACCATCGAGCTCGTAATCGAGAGCCAAAATGCTAATCTCAGGATTGAGCCGCAGGAGAGTTTCCCGAGCTGAAGTCGCTTTCAACTCGCCTATATTGGTTTGAGAATGGACGATCTGGCGCTGCAAATTTGACGTATCCACCTGGTCGTAATCAGTAAGCACGAGATGCCCCACGCCGGCGGCTGCTAGGTACATGGAGACGGGTGATCCCAGCCCTCCCATGCCGATGATCAGGGCCCGCGACTGCAGCAATCGCTCTTGGCCGGTTTCACCGACCTGCGGTAGTTTTATCTGGCGGCTGTATCTTGTCTGTTGTTCCGGGGTCATGGTTTTTTTCGGATTGATTGGATAGGTTCGAGTGCTTGATTGTGTATATCCTCGGCGGTCAACAAAATTGGGTGATTCGAATATAGTTGCCTCAACCAAGCGAGGGGGTTTCGTATTCCAATGGTACACTCGTTCGTCGTTCAGTAATCGGGAGGCAGTATGAATCAGTCCCAGGATGGTGTGCCGGTGGTTCGACGTGTTTCCTTTATTGGGCTAGGTGTAATGGGGTATCCAATGGCTGGGCATCTTGCCAAGAAGGGGTACGACGTGCGTGTCTATAACCGCACGACTGCGAAAGCAACCGAGTGGGTTTCGCAGCACGGGGGCGACAGTGTCTTATCACCGGCCGAGGCTGCCGAAGGCGCTCAAGTGGTGTGTTCCTGCGTGGGTAATGACGACGATCTGCGGGAAGTCACGACTGGGAAAGATGGCGCGTTCGGGGCTCTTGAGAAAGATGCCGTGTTCATTGACCATACCACCGCGTCGGCGATTGTTGCCCGGGAGTTGGCAGCAGCTTGTGCAGATCGTGGCGCCCATTTTTTGGATGCCCCGGTGTCGGGAGGACAGACTGGCGCTGAAAATGGTGTCTTGACCGTGATGGTCGGGGGAGAAGCCGATTCATTCGAAAGGGTTCGGGTGGTGATCGACAGTTATGCCCGCAAAGTTGCGTGGATGGGGCCCGTTGGTAATGGGCAGCTCACGAAGATGGTGAATCAGATTTGTATCGCGGGTTTACTGCAGGGTCTATCCGAGGGAATTAATTTTGCGGGACGGGCAGGGTTGGATGTTGACGGCGTGTTAGATGTGATTTCCAAAGGTGCCGCACAATCGTGGCAAATGGAGAACCGCGGCATGACGATGCACCAGGATGAATTCGACTTCGGATTTGCGGTGGATTGGATGCGCAAAGATCTTGGAATGTGCCTCGATGAGGCAAGGCGAAACGGTAGCTTACTGCCCGTGAGCGGCTTGGTGAATGAGTTTTACGGAAAGATCCAGGAAACTGGAGGCGGGCGCTGGGATACGTCGAGCCTGATTCGTCTGCTTCGCGATTCCTGAATTCGGATCAGCGCGAGTTTGCTGCCGCCGAGGACCACTGAATCGTCAGGGCGCCGTGGTGAAGGCTGAGCCACTGCAGGGCGATAAGTGTCATGGCATTACAGATTCGTTGTCCGCTCAGCAGACCCAGTGCCTCGTCGAGCGGCCAGACTGATGCCCGAATATCTTCGCCCTCGTCGGTGAGGCCATGGTGGCCGCCGACCCCTGCGGCGTTGATCTGCCCGCAGAAAAGATCGACCTGTTCCGTGCTCGATCCCGGGGTTGTGAGGTAACGGGTTATCGATTCCAGGCGGGTGATGGTGCACCCGGCCTCTTCTACTGCTTCGCGGATCGCAACCTCTTCTGGTTTTTCGCCAGGTTCGACGATGCCAGCAACACACTCCAGTAACCAGGGGTCAGGCCAGTCCGCGGCCCAAGCGCCTGCGCGGAATTGCTCGACCAGTACAACTTCCTGTCGCGTGGGATCAAATAGCAGCACGCCGGTAACTGCCCCGCGGGACATCACTTCACGTTCAAGCACCTGGCTCCATCCGCCGCCGTACAGTTGATGGGTAACACGATAGCGGTCGACGCGCAGGTAACCGTCAAATACGGAGATTTTGCTTTTTAGTTGAACGCCATGGGGGTCCGATGGGTTTTCTGTCATCGTGGATTACTCAACTCGATATGATCGGTGCTGGGCCAACGCGTTCGGCCCGATTTCCAATCAGGCGTTCGATATATGATGCTATACAAATCAGTTTTTCGTCTTGGCCATTCTCTCCCATTAGTTGCAGACCCACCGGTATGCCGGAGGCGTCCAATCCTATTGGTAGGGTTATGGCGCACAAGCCGAGGGAATTGCCGGCGCAGGTGTTGCGCAAGATTGCCATGTTGTGCGGGCGGTGCCCAGATACGGTAGAGACTTCCTTGACGGTGGGCGCCGTTACCGCGACCGTGGGGCTTGCGATGACGTCACATCGCTCGAAGTGACTGTGGGCAGTACGTTGCAGTTTTTCGAGCAACAGGCACCGCCTTTGATATTCTTCAACGGAGATTGCAACACCATCTTTTAAGCGGGACGCAACCACCGGATCTAGTGTCCCTAGCCATTCTGGAAGTTCTGATTTAAGGAATTCACCCAGCTCATAGGCGACGACATTTCCGGCATGGGCTAATTCGATAGCATCGGCAACTTCTGGTATGGGCAGATCTATAATTTTTACACCGTGTCGGCTCAGCTCACTTAGGGCAGTGTCGACGGCCTCTGCGATGCCCGGGCCGCAATCCTGCCAAAGTTTCGGTTCGGCCGTGGCAATCACGATCTCACCGGTATCCAGATGGTTTGCCTGATCGAGCAGGGCACCATAGCTGCGCTGGATTTGGGGGTCGATCGCTGCGAAAGCAAAGAGCATATCGTCAGCGGTACGGGCCAATAAGCCAGGGGTGTCGAGCGTCGGACTTAAGGGAACAATTCCAGCCAGAGGCCAACGTCCATGGGTCGTTTTCAATCCAACGGCACCCGTCAGAGAAGCCGGAATGCGAACAGAACCCGCAGTGTCCGACCCGAATGCGAGAATTGCGGAGCCTTCGATTAGGCTGACTCCCGCACCACTGCTGGAACCCCCAGGGACCCTGTGAACGGCGTTGTCCCAGGGGTTGCGTGGCGTGCCCCAGTGTGAATTTAGCCCAAGACCGCTAAACGCAAATTCAACCGTATGGGTCTTGCCCGTAAACACTGCCCGTTGCTGGCGCAGTTTTCCAACCAGCGGACCTTCACGCTGCAAGGTGTCCGGCAGAAGCCGGGGCGACCCCGCATAAACCTCCATATCTCGAACGGCATATAGGTCTTTTAGAGAAATAGGGATGCCTTGAAGCGCCCCGAGATCCTTTTGATCAGAGAAGGCCTGGTCGGCGAGCGCTGCCATGCTCATGGCAACATCCGGACGCCATGACTTGTATGCATCCAGAGTGTCATTTCGCTTGGCAATACAATCTTCAACAAGCCCGACTGCTGAGAGTTTTCCCGAGCGGAGGCCATTGGCAATTTCTGACAGGGGCAGGATGCTGGAATGGAATCTCATGTTGTGGTTTCGTCAAGCGGTTGAGTGGCGCAACATTCGGCCGCGGGCACGGCCCCGGAACCGTCAAAGGGCAGGCAGAGCAGGGGATGCCCAGTATGGCGCACAAATCGCAAGAGGTCTCGAATCGCAATGCGGGTGGTTTGGGTATTGATTAGTGGGTGCAGGTGGATCATAGGCTGTCGCAGCAGTTCTTCTTCGATGACAAAAGACACCGATCCGACGGAATCGTTAATGAGCGCAAGTGGAGAAACGGCGCCCGGTGTGACACCCAGGTATTTCATCAGGCGATCAGCAGATCCAAAAGACAGGCGCCCGGCTTGCAAGCGGGCAGCGAGTGAAGGCAAGTCTAAGCGCCTGTCTTCAGAGCAGGTAACGAGCCACATCAATCCTTTTTTGTTTCGCAAGAAGAGGTTTTTTGTATAGGCTCCGCAGGTTGACGTGATGCGGAGCTTCTTGCTTTGCGCGACTGTAAACATTGGTGGATGTTTGACCGTGGTGTGGTCGATGCCGAGTTGATCGAGGATGCCGAGCAGTTCATCGGGGCATGTCGGCTTGGGTCCGCCCGCAAGCTGTTTACGAATCTGATCTGTCACGGTCAGGGTGCCTCGAATTCATATAAGCCACAGCTATAATGCATGGACTGTCAGGTTTCTTCGGATGTAAAGAGCGGGAACCCATTTTGCCACAGACCCAGGAGATAGCGTCCTATCATGCCCCGGAAATCTACTACGCGATCGCAAAAGAGAAGACACTCCGAGCCGCAATTCTCGGCCGCTATCAATCTAGAAAAGGTGCCACTCTCTCGGTTCACGGAACAGTCCTATCTTAATTACTCGATGTATGTGATTCTGGACCGGGCCCTACCGAAACTAGTCGATGGGCTCAAACCGGTGCAGCGCAGGATCATCTATGCGATGTCGGAACTCAACCTCAGTGCCGGCGCTAAGTACAAGAAGTCTGCGCGAACGATAGGCGATGTTCTGGGCAAGTTTCATCCGCACGGAGATACTGCCTGTTACGAAGCGATGGTTTTGATGGCGCAACCGTTTAGCTTTCGATATCCATTGGTCGATGGGCAGGGCAACTGGGGATCACAAGACGATCCAAAGTCCTTCGCAGCCATGCGCTATACCGAAGCGCGGTTGTCGCGCTTCGCTCGCGCCTTGCTGTCAGAAATTGGTCAGGGAACTGTGGACTGGTCGGTGAATTTTGATGGCACTATGAAAGAGCCGGAGTTTCTCCCTGCCCGGCTACCGGTAGTGCTGTTAAACGGGGGTTCGGGCATTGCAGTTGGAATGGCGACTGATTTATTGCCCCACAATCTACGCGAAGTGGTCAGCGCGTGCGTGCGGCTCCTGGAAAGTCCGCGGACGGCGGTGGCCGGGTTGTGTGAACATATTCACGGGCCGGATTTTCCAACTGCGGCGGAGATCATTACACCAGGTGCCGAAATTCGCCAGATGTATTCGACCGGGACAGGTTCTATCCGGCAACGCGCTATATGGGAGCGGGAAGATGACAACATTATCGTGACAGCGTTGCCATACCAGGTTTCAGGGGAGCGAATGATGGAGCAGCTCGCCGCACAGATGTCGGCAAAGAAACTGCCAATGGTGATTGATGTGCGTGACGAGTCGGACCATGAGAACCCAACGCGGTTGGTTATTGAACCGCGCTCAAATCGCGTTGAACTGACCCAACTTATGGAGCATCTTTTTGCGACGACGGATCTCGAACACAGTTACCGCGTGAATATGAACATGATCGGGCTGGATGGTCGGCCGCGCGTGCACAACCTCAAAGAGGTGCTTAACGATTGGTTGAGATTCCGGCAGGAGACCGTTCGTCGCCGCTTGCAGCATCGATTTGATCGGGTGACCACCCGACTCCACCTCCTCGATGGCTTGTTGAAGGCATACCTTCATCTGGATACGGTCATCCGCATTATTCGCCGCGAAGACAATCCCAAACCGGTGCTCATGAAACGCTACCGACTGAAAGAGGACCAGGCCGAGGCGATCCTGGAGTTGAAGCTGCGCCAGTTGGCTAAGCTGGAGGAGAAGAACATCCGAGGGGAACAGACGGAACTGGCCAAGGAAAAGGCAGATCTACAGAGGACCCTCAAATCCGCCGCCCGTTTAAAGCGGTTGGTTCGGGACGAACTGCTTGCCGATGCCGAGGAGTTTGGCGACGAGCGACAGTCGCCCCTGGTAGAGCGAGAAGCTGCGAAACCGCTCAGTGACACTGATCTCGTAGCGTCAGAACCGGTCACCGTTGTGTTGTCGGAAAAGGGGTGGATCCGGGGGGCTCGAAGCCACGACATCGATTCCAAAACGCTCAGTTATCGTTCAGGCGATCGGCATCTTCACGACGTCGCTGGACGCACCAACGAAACCTTGTTGTGTATCGACTCAACCGGTCGTACTTATGCCCTGACAGCGCACACCCTAGCTTCAGCGCGGGGCCAGGGTGAGCCGGTCAGCAGTCAGCTGAAACCGCCGGATGGCGCGATTTTCCGGGGCGTAATGATCGGCCAGGAAGATGCGCTCTATCTGTTGGCTACCGATGCGGGCTATGGGTTCGTCGCGAGCCTGGGTGAGATGAACAGTCGAAACAAGTCCGGCAAAGCCATCTTAAGGGCCCGGGATGTCGGGGTGTTGCCGCCGCAGCGTGTTCAGGAGCCGAAGGACGACTGGGTTGCCGTAATTACGACGACCGGTCGGCTGCTAATCTTTCCGCTTGCAGAGTTGCCACGAATGGCCCGGGGGAAAGGAGTAAAGCTGATGAACATACCGGCGGCGAAATATAAAACGGGAGAAGAGAAAATCGTGGATCTTGCCGTATTTCAGGACGGCGATCAGTTGCGGCTAACCGCAGGGCGTCAACACATGACGTTAAAACCCGCCGATTTCGAAGCCTATGTGGGAAGCCGCGCTCAACGTGGTCGGGTCTTGCCCAGGGGTTATAAGCGGCCAGAGAGGATCGAATCCTTGTCGGCCCGGTAGTCGAGGCAGCAACGTAATTGTTATCGCATTTTCGCAGTGCCGCCAGTGAGCAAAGTCAGTACGGTAAAGGCAGGTCGGACCGTAAAACCTGGATACGGGTGCGAAATTCTCCCTGAATACGCTGCAGTGCCCTTAGGCTATCGGCTTCAAATCGGAAGATGACTGTGGGTGTCGTGTTGGATGCTCGGGCGAGCCCGAAGCCATCCTCGTAATCGACTCGTACGCCGTCGATCTTTGTGACATTGGCTCCGGGAAAATTGGCGGAGTCGGTTAGTTCTTGAATCAAACGGTGGTGTTCACCTTCCTCCATTTCCAGCCGCAGTTCCGGTGTATTGACAGTGTTGGGGAGGGATCTAAAAACGGTCTCAGTTGATTCGTTGTGTCGGGAGAGGAGCTCACATAGCCTAGCACCCGCATAGATCGCGTCATCGAAACCATACCAGCGATCCTGGAAAAAGATATGGCCGCTCATTTCGCCAGCCAGGGCGGCCCCCGACTCTTTGAGTTTGGCCTTGATGTATGAGTGTCCAGTCTTCCACATGGTGGCACGACCGCCCGCGTTTTGAATTGCTGCAGGCAGTAAGCGCGAACATTTGACATCGTAGATGATCTCGGCGCCGGGCTGGCGTTTTAAGATATCATCGGCAAAGAGCAGCAGCTGGCGGTCAGGCCAGATAATCTCCCCGTCTGGAGACACAACCCCGAGACGGTCACCGTCGCCATCAAACGCGATTCCAAGGTCTACATTTTCCGCAGTTACGGCTTCCTTCAGATCTTGCAGGTTCTCCGGCCGGCTCGGATCCGGATGATGGTTAGGGAAATTTCCATCGACCTCGGAGTAAAGTTCAATTACCTCGCAGCCGAACTGCCGGTACAGGGAGGGTGCGATCATTCCAGCGACGCCGTTGCCGGAGTCCATCGCAATTCGAAGCGGCCGGGCCATTTTGATATCTGATGAAACTCGATCGATGTAAGCGTCAGTGACCGATTCCGTGTGCAGATCGCCCCGTTGCGCCGCGTTCCTGCGCGATTGGATATGGTGGCGAAGATTCTGGATTTCTTGCCCTGCTAGCGTGCGCCCGGCAATCACGATCTTCAAGCCGTTGTACTGTGGTGGATTGTGGCTGCCGGTAACGGAGACCGCTGACCCAATGTTGAGGTAATGCGATGCGAAATAGGTCACAGGCGTTGGCACCATGCCAATCTTGACTGCGTGACAACCTGCGGATTGAATTCCAACGGCCAGCGCGTTCGCGAGGCCGGGGCCAGAGGGTCTGCCATCCCAGCCTATGATGACGGCATTATCCCCCGCAGCTATTGCGGTATCCCCGATGGCCCACCCGATCTGCTCAACCAGCGGCTCGGTCAGGGTTTGTCCGACGATACCTCGGATATCGTATGCCTTGAAAATTTCGGCTGGGATTTTCATGAGGCCTGTGTCGTTAGAGGATGGAGTGGTCGAATTTCCGTAGCCGTCCCTGGCGTCGGTAGGAAGCCCGTGACATGTTTGGAATCGAATGGTTCAGCGTCCGGTATGGCCGAAGCCGCCCGTGTGGCGGTCACTCTGCCTAAATTCCTGCACCACTTCGAAGTGAACTTGCTCTACGGGGAGGAACACCAGCTGCGCGACCCGATCGCCTGGATTAATCAAGAATGCGTCATTGCCGCGATTCCAGCAGGAGATTTTAATTTCCCCCTGGTAGTCGCTGTCGATGAGTCCAACCAAGTTGCCCAGCACGATACCGTGCTTATGACCAAGTCCTGAGCGCGGCACTAGCAATCCAGCAAGTGTCGGGTCGCCGATGTGAACTGCAATGCCAGAAGGTATCAAGGCGCACTCACCGGGCAGTAGTTTCTGGGGGTCGTCGATGCAGGCCCGAAGATCGATACCCGCTGAACCCGTAGTAGCGTATTCGGGGAAACCAAACTTGCCGGTCAGGCGTGGGTCAAGAACCCGGAGCTGAATGTTTCGCATGGTAGCGTGATGCGATTTCCCGCACGAGGCGTTGTGCGAGCGCTTGTTTTGAACCCCGACCCAAGTCAGTTTCACGTTGTGATTCGACCAGGATCAACGCATTGTCATCGCGCCCAAAAGGACTGTTCTCGCCACCGACCTGGTTTGCGACCATGAGATCGACCTTTTTCGCTTCGAGTTTCAGGCGAGCTTGTGCAACTGGTTCTTCAGTTTCGGCGGCAAAGCCAACGGTAAATGGCGGCGACGAACGACCCGCTACCGTGGCAAGAATGTCGGGGTTGCGAACGAGTTCCAAATTAAATGAAGCAGTATGCTTTTTGATCTTCTGGGCTTGATGCGCCTCCGGGCGATAGTCCGCGACGGCAGCGACGCCTACAAAAATATCGGCATTGGAAACCTGGGCATCGACCTCGGTGAGCATGTCGAGGGCGGTTGTAACACGGCTAGTGGAGACGTCGGGGGGCGACGGCAGAGTGGTCGGCCCGCTGATTAGGTTGACTTTGGCGCCGGCCTTTAGAGCGGCAATGGCAATGGCATAACCCATCTTCCCCGAACTCTGGTTGGTCAGTCCGCGTACCGGATCCAGAGCCTCCCAGGTTGGTCCGGCGGTTACTAGGACTGAGAGGTCAGTCAGCAATTGGTCCTCGGTCTGATTGGTAAACCACTGCAGGAGCGCTTCCGGTTCCATCATCCGACCGGGGCCGGTCTCGCCACAGGCTTGACTGCCCGAGTCTGGACCTAGAACGTCGATGCCCCTGTCGCGAAGGGTAGCAATGTTTTGTTGTGTGGCCGGGTTGTTCCACATGACATGATTCATCGCCGGCGCGATAGCAATCTGCGCTCGCGTGGCCAGGCAAAGCGTCGACAACAAGTCATCGGCAAGGCCCGTTGCTAACCGGGCAATGAAGTCGGCAGTTGCAGGAGCCACGATAACCCGGTCAGCCCAGCGGGCTAGTTCAATGTGACTCATCCCCGTTTCAGAGTCGGTGTCGAACAATGTGTCATGCACCGGCTGTCCGCTGACAGACTGCAGCGTAAGGGGAGAAATGAATTGCATAGCCGAGGCGGTCATCGCGACTCGAACTGTTGCGCCCTGTTCGATTAGGCGTCGGACAAGGTCGGCGCTCTTATAGGCAGCAATGCCGCCGGTGACGCCGACGAGAACGCAACGACCAGAAAGACTGGACATGTTCTACAGTGTACTCGGTGGTCGTAGTTTGTGGAACCAGACAAATTAGTTGCCGTAAGTCTGAACTTAGGCCCACTTATCGGGTTTTCAGGAGTTTTCGTATGGTCGGGCTCGTCGCATTTTTATTGATTCCACAAAAATAGACACCGCTCATAAGGACGGGTGCTGTCTGTTCGGCCTTCACATAGGGCCTGTTTTCTGCTATAAACTGCGCTTCAATTTTTGGCGGTAAGACGAGATTATTCAATGTCCAGGGTGTGCCAGATCACCGGCAAGCGGTCGCTGTCCGGAAACAACGTATCCCATGCGAACAACCGGAATAAACGGCTGTTTAAACCCAATTTGCATGTGCGCAAGATCTGGGTAGAGAGTGAAAACCGCTGGGTCCGGCTGCGGATATCACGTAAGGGGCTGCGGATAATCGACAAGAACGGAATTGATGCCGTCCTCAAAGATGTTAGAAGTCGCGGCGTTAAGGTTTGATCTGTATGGAGGAAGTAATATGCGTGACAAGATAAAGCTCGTTTCATCTGCCGGTACGGGGCACTATTACACGACCACCAAGAATAAGCGGACGACGCCAGATAAAATGGAAATTCAAAAATACGACCCTGTCGTGCGCAAGCATGTGGCCTACAAGGAGGCCAAGATCAAATAAATTGTGAAACGAAGATTCCTTCCCGTTTCCCGTATGGATGAGAGGAGGAGAATTCGAAGAAGCGTCGCTTTTTCAGTTTTCGATTAGTCGGTAACCACGCACCTGGAGGGCAAATTCCCGCAATGCCTCAATACCGGAACTCTCCGCGCGGTTACACCAGTTTTCCAACTGTTCTAGACGCAAATCGTTGTTTGCGGTAGAGCGATCCCAGATGATCTGAAGTCTGATCTTGGCCCGATAGGCAGCGGCCAACCGCGGCGACAGTGCGAGAGCCGTTTGAAGATAGCGTTGAGCCACCATGCTGAGGCCGCGGCTCTCCTGCTGAGCTAGTCTGACGGCTCGCCGCAGAATCAGACGTTGACCTGATTGTAGTTTCCGATCACGTTTTAATTCCTCCCGACAGACCTTTCGAAGCACCTCGCGGGTGAATCGAGAGGTAATATCGAACCGGTTGGCAATCACTGCGCGGAGGGTTTCCGTATCACAGTGGAGTCGGCCTTCCCGGCGGGTAACCACTGGGGGCGTCTTGTGGATATTGGCGAGACGCAAACTCGAAAGCAGACAGATGTAAATCCAACCGAGATCAATTTCGAACCGTTGGGTGGAAAATTTAGCGGAAGCGGCAAATGCGTGATGGTTGTTGTGAAGCTCTTCGCCGCCTATGAAAAGACCCCAGGGTGTCAGGTTATGGCTGCTATCTGGTAATTCATAGTTGCGATATCCCCACCAATGTCCCAAGCCGTTAATTACGCCTGCTGCCCAGAAGGGGATCCATAACATCTGCACTATCCAGATCAAAAGTCCAGCGCCGGGTCCGAAAAGGAACACGTCGGTGAGAAGCATCAGGAGAATGCCCACATCGCGAAACCGGACATAGCAATTTCGCTCGATCCAGTCATCCGGTGTCCCCACTCCATAGTCTTCCAGCGTAGTCTTGTTCCGTGCTTCGCGCTGATAAAGGAATGTCCCGCCAAATAACACCCGCTGAATACCTACGATCTGAGGACTGTGGGGGTCATGCGGGGTTTCAACTCTTGCATGGTGTTTACGGTGAATTGCGACCCAGTCGCGAGTCACGATACCCGTAGTTAGCCACAGCCAGAAACGGAACACGTGACTGACAAGCGGATGCAGAGAAATGGCGCGGTGCGCCTGGTGTCGATGGAGGAAGATCGTTACGGCAGCAATCGTACAGTGGGTCAGCACCGCTGTCGTAAGGATATATGCCCACCAAGGGAGATCAGCCATGATTTAAAAGCCAACTGCCGAGGTTTGGCAGAGTCACCGGGCTCGATACGTGATTCGGCCCTTGGTCAGGTCGTATGGAGTGAGTTCAACAGTGACCCGGTCACCACGCAGGATTCGGATGTAATGCTTTCGCATTTTTCCCGAAATATGGGCGATGACGACATGCTTGTTGTCGAGTTCTACGCGAAATTCCGTGTTGGGGAGGTTTTCCAACACCGTCCCCTCCATTTCTATATGTTCTTCTTTGGCCACGGACCGAGAGCTGCTCCCCATCAAAATAACAATCAGCCAATTATATCGAAGAGTACGGAACGCATCTACAAATCGAGAGGCCATTTCGCGCCTATCGAGACGGGAGTGAGTTGAATGGCTTTACGGGACCGGGTCCTAAGGGCGTGAAGAGATGCATTAGTTTGTGCGGACTCTGCTGCCACTTGAATGTTGACGCCAATGAGGCCATCCTAACCGTGGCGGCGTTTTCATAGTCGTCGAGATTCTGAACAGTTGAGGAATTTATGATCGATCTCTATTACTGGACGACGCCAAACGGCCACAAGATCACGATGTTTTTGGAAGAGACGTCGTTGAAATATCGTATTGTTCCAGTAAACATCGGGCTCGGAGAGCAGTTCGAACAGTCTTTTTTAGAGATTTCCCCGAACAATCGGATCCCCGCGATCGTGGATAGTCAACCGGAGGGAGGCGGAGATCCAATTCCGATTTTCGAGTCCGGCGCCATACTGTTTTATCTTGCGGACAAAGTTGGGCAATTGATGCCTGTCGGCGTGGGCCCACGTGTGCAGACCACAGAGTGGCTGATGTGGCAGATGGCTAATCTTGGCCCGATGCTTGGCCAGAACCATCATTTCGTGACCTATGCCCCAAACAAGATACCGTATGCGATCGATAGGTATGTCAACGAGACATCCCGTCTATACGCTGTGCTCGATCGGCGGCTAGAAGGACGCGAATTCATCGTCAATACGTATTCTATTGCGGACATCGCTTGCTACCCGTGGATCGTTTCCCATGAGAGGCAGTTGCAGGATCTCAATCGGTTTCCGAACCTCCGGCGATGGTTCGATGCAATTCGAGAGCGGCCGGCGACACGTCGCGCGTATGCTAGGGGTCGAGAAATCAACGATCAGCCGGCGATGTCTGAAGAGGCCAAGAAGGTGCTGTTTGGGCAGACCGATGCCGTGGTTCGCGACATTCAGTTGAAGGAGAGCGAATGACAGGAGCGCCGCTTGATGGCGTCCGGGTGTTGGATTTCAGTACGTTGTTGCCTGGTCCCCTGGCCACGTTGTATCTTGCCCAGGCCGGCGCCGAGGTGATTAAAATTGAACGTCCCGGGAGCGGTGATCCCGTCCGAAGTTATCCGCCGCTTCGAGACGGAAAGAGCATTCTTTTTGAACTTTTGAACAGCGGTAAACAGAGTGTCGTGCTCGACCTGAAGGACCCGGCGCCTCGTTCCCGCTTTTTGGAGCTAGTGCGATCAGTCGATGTTTTTGTAGAGCAGTTTCGCCCAGGGGTCATGGCCCGTTTGCAACTTGATTTTGATTCGTTGAGGACAGTTCACCCGGAACTCATCTACTGTTCGATTAGTGGGTATGGGCAGCATGGCGCACGCAATCAGGTGGTTGGGCACGATCTTAATTACCAGGCCTGGACAGGTCTATTGGCCCTGGCTGGCGAGCACGACGGTCGTCGGATTGTACCGGCGTTGATCGCAGACATAGCGGGGGGAGCCCATGCGGCCGTGATTAATATACTTCTGGCTCTGCGCAGCCGGGAGCAGACAGGGCAGGGATGCTACTTGGATATTGCCATGACCGACGGGCTGTTCCCGTTCATGTTGTCAGCACTGGCCAATTGGTCTGCGGGGAATACTGTCCCGGGCGCCGGCAATGATCTTTTGACGGGAGGGTCGCCCCGTTACCAGCTTTATCGTACTGCGGATGGCCGGCATCTGGCTGCTGCGCCGTTGGAGGAGCATTTCTGGCAACGCTTTGCTGAGTTGATCCGGCTGCCGGAAGGGTCGCGATCGCAAGGGGCAGATCCAGAAACGGTGCGTGAGATGGTAGCGGGCATTATTGCGGCAGAATCGGCAGCCTATTGGCAGACTCGTTTTGAGGGAGAGGATGTTTGTTGCACTCTCGTTCGAGGCTTGTCCGAAGCGTTAGCTGACCCAGCGGTGGTAGGACGCGATCGCGTGCGATCGGGCGGTGCGGCAGCTGTTGATCTTCTGGCCATTCCTGGAGCTGTCAACACAGGCGGTGCGCCATCCTGCGGACAGGACAATCAACGTTTTGGTTTTTAAGAAGTTTTGGTTTTTAAGAAGAAAGAGGGTCTAGGCGAATCTCAGTGTGATAATGAGATTGAGCGATCCGTATGGGCAGGATCCCGCAACAATCGAATTATGGGAACCTTTTTGCCGAGCGCTGTGGAAAATCGTAGCCCGGATCCTACTCTAGAAAAATTGGCCTTCAGCAACACATTTTCGGATCGCTGATTTTCTTCATGGCAAGACGCGGTAATTCCAGATGCCGCTAGTTGTTCATGAGCAAAATCGATGATTGCGAATACGACTTCGGTTGCAATGCCTTTGTTCCAGTGTTGACGAGCAATCCAGTATCCAAGGTCAAAAAGTGATTTGTCATGCCGTTCAAGTCCAATGCCACCAACAATTTCGCTCTTCAAATTGATAACAAAGTGAGAAGCGTTTCGTTCGGCCCAGGCAACCTCGGATCTGTTGATAAACTCGGCGGCATCTGTTTGCTGGTAGGGGTACGGTGCCCTCGATAACCAACGGACCACTTCCCAGTCGTTGATAGCGCGCGTGATCGCTGGAGCGTCATTTGGTTTAGGGTGACGGAGCGTGAGTCGCGCTGTAGTGATCGAATCCATGGGCTAACGCCGGAGAACGAAATTGTTCTGTTATTTCAGGAGATGCAACAAAATGCCCTCGTAGACCTTGGAAAGAAGCGCAAGATCTGAAACCCGGACGTGCTCGTCGGTGCTATGAATGGTGCGGTTCACGGGTCCGAGCTCGATTACTTGAGCACCGGTTTGTGCAATAAAGCGGCCATCCGAAGTGCCGCCGTCAGTAGCAAGGATGGGTTCCAGACCCGTTTCGGCGCGGATGACTGTTCGAGTTGCTTCGACTAGTTCCGCGGTTGGCGTGTGGTACACCGGGCTGGGGGGTTGCCAATCGATTGTAAATACTTTCGCGTACTGCCGACAAATTATTTCCACTTTGTTCTTTAGTTTGGCGACTGTCGATTCAGGAGAAAAACGGAAATTGAAAACAATCTCAATTTCGTCCGGAATGACGTTACGCGCTCCAGTGCCGCTTCGGATATTGGATATTTGAAAACTGGTGGGCGGGAAATCCTCGTTTCCAGTGTCCCATTCGGAACTCACGAGCGCGGCAATCAGCGGTGCGGCTCGGTGGATGGGATTCTCAGCGAGGTGTGGGTATGCCACATGACCTTGGATGCCACGTAGGTTGAGGTTTCCATCGAGTGATCCGCGTCGGCCATTCTTGATTGTGTCGCCAAGGTGCTCACAGCTGGTCGGTTCGCCAACGATGCACCAGTGAAATGATTCAGCGCGTTTCTGGAGCTGCTCAACGACGTGTCGGGTCCCATCGACAGCGGGGCCTTCCTCATCGCTGGTGATCAAAAAGGCAATGGAGCCCGGGTGGGATGGTTCACTCGCTACAAAACGTTGGCAGGCCGTTACCATTGCCGCAATGCTCCCTTTCATGTCGGCTGCGCCGCGGCCATGTAGTAGCCCATCACAGACGGTGGCTGAAAACGGCGGGTGTTGCCACCGCTCGAGCGAGCCTGTCGGGACGACATCGGTATGTCCAGCGAATACGACGAGGGGGCCACAATTTCCGTGTCTTGCCCAAAGGTTGGACACTTCCCCGCAATCGAAGGATTCGCACGTGAAACCTGAGCGGTTAAGAGCGTCGCTGACAAGTTGTTGGCAGCCCCGATCTTGGGGAGTCACGGACTCGCGTTGGATCAAGTCCCGAGCAAATGCCAGGGTCGATTCCTCGATCGAAATTTCAGTATTCACACGCACCTCTTGATACACAGAGGCGATTGTAATGGAGGAGAGTCAGAAGTGGTCATCGATTCGGTGGAATTGAAAATTCCATAGCAATTTGCCACTCGTTCTCAGTCGTACGATGCCAGTATTGCCGAATGCCAAGTTTTGTTTGTGGTCCATGTGTTAGCCAGAGGTCCGCGACGTAAAGGCGTTCTTCACCGGGGTATGTGAGCAACTGAGTGTCTTCGAGCCGCAGATCTCCGGCGAGTCCAGTGAAGACAGAGCTGGGTTGGGCCTGGCTATCGTGGCGCTCCAATTCGTCGCTATAACGTGAGCGCGAATAGAGACGATCGAGGGTGGGAGTATCCGATTCAATCCTTGCTTTAAACCACCGTTTGATCGTTCGACTCAATTGTTCGCGCCGGCGAAGAAGTTCGTGCGGGGCAATCCACTCGGGCGCGGAATCGATGACCACCGGAACGGATGGGGCATCACCGATTATGTGGTAGAGCGCGAGAAAATCGCTATTGGCAAGAGACAAACAGCCGTCGCTTGCGCGCGGGGCTCGGTTGATAAAACCGGGCTCTGTGCCGTGCACCCAGATCCCATCGCCGGTCCGTTCATAAATCTGATCCAATTCGTTGGGATAGTCGATGGGTAGAGCGCCAGAACCGTAACGTTCATGAAGTTTGCGACCTGGAATAAACCCTGTAATGCGGTAGACTCCGACGGGCGTTTTTTGGTCTCCTTCCTGACGCTTTTCGAAGCCCGCAATTCCGATACTGGCGTAGAAACTGTTGACTTCCCTGGGCTGTCCCCCATCATTTTCATAGACGATTAACCGCGCAGCGGGAATATCCATGTACAAAGCAATTTTTTGTTGTCCGCTGAGTTGCAAAAGGGCTGCCGGCCACAGATCTTGGCGGGCTGCACGAATCGTGTGCCAGTAATGCCAACGGATGCTGAGTTGCTCTCGAAGTTCAGAGACCACATCCCGTTCCAGATGCCCCATGGCTTGGGAAATTGCAGGGGTCAGGCCACCACGAGCTGCTAGAAGATCGGCATAAAGGAGATATCCCGATCGACTATTAGGATAGGATTGTGTAAGTGTTTCGAGCTTTGCTGCGGTATTGCCCTGATCGTGGGCTAGCAGGCTTTCCAGAGCACCCAGTAAGTCACGTTCGTACGATTCCGAATTGGCCGAATAGCCTGTTATAGGGAAGGTAGCTAGCAGTGAAATGAAAAGACAGAGGAACGGCTTCACTGGCTATTACCTGGTTGCTGGCATTCGCTGGCGGTCGGTATTGGGGCCTTCGTTTTGTGCTGCACCAGTGTATCGGAATCAAGTAACTGCAGTGCTGAAGATCTCATATCAGTAGAACTGGATGGCGTTTCGATGTTGAGCGCTTTTTGATAGGCTTGCGCCGCCCTGGCCACATAGACCCGGCTCAGGTTTCTTTGTAGCTGTCTGTACGTGGTGTGGGTGGCGAGGCCTCGAAGGAGGAGCGTTTCCGCTCTTTGTAGTTTTCCCCGAGTCGCGTAAAGGGCTGCAAGATTGTTGTAAGGTTCGGGAAAATCAGGGAAGAGATTGATCAGGATCTCATACAATGCAATCGCCCGCACCGCCTCACCTGCGGTTTCGTAGATCCGCGCTTCTAAGAACAGCAGGTCTGGATCACAGGGCCGGAGCGGTTTCAGGTCCTCGAGCAGGGTGAGTGCCGCTAGGTATTCGCCTGCCTTAAGAAGGTCAGCGACTGCGCCCACTTCGGTATCGGCCCGAACCGGCACTAAAAGATTGGCGCAAAATATGATGGATAGACACAGCCAGCGGATCCACCCGTTGATGACCACGATAAGAACTAGCAGCAGCTATGGTTTGCCGCGGGCCGCACTCCAGCGCTCGCGCCAGTCATCCGTTACCTGATCTAGGATCTGTAGCTGCTCGACTCGTACCCACGCGGAAACCACGTCGCGTACGCTGACACGGATCCAGTCACCCTCTTTGCTGATAACAGTTACTGGGGTGTTGCCGTCAAGTAGCCCAAGGACAGCAGACGAATGAGTGGTTGAGGGCATGGACCGAGCTCGGACTTGCGTGCCTTGAATGCGGGCGGCGTCGCCTTGCTGATTCACGTATCGGCCGTACACCCAAACACTCAGGGGGCCGGGGATCTGAACACGGGACCACTCCCGTCGTTGGCCGATAATCTTGATTGGCGTGCCCCGCAACAGCAGTTTGAGTAACGCGCCGCCTGACTGGTCGGCACCGAGTACTTCCGCGCTTCGTGCCTTTACAAATCCGGCTCGAAAAGATATAGCCGAAGACACCGGAGCCACAGATTGAGCCGGGGGCTCGGGTGCGTCCTCCATTTTGTCATTGGCCAAATTCGTGTCGGCGGATGCGGCCGCGATATCAGTGAGTGTCTCGGCCGGACCAGACACCGCCTGTCGCCATTGCGCTAGCCACGTCGTAGTGGCGGAGGGAAAGATCTCTAATTGTTGGATAGGCATCCAAAGGGACATTCGCGCCGGGGCGGTAACCTGTTTCCATTGCTCGAGTTCGGTTAACAATATCACTGGTTCATCCGCCTTGAAGATACCGACCACAACTGAATCCTTACCGGTCGAAGGAACAGATCGAGCACGAACCCGGGTGCCTCGAATCCGAGTTATCCCTTTTTGAGTGATTAAATATTTGCCGTAGACCCAAACGTGGGCAACCGCGGGCACGTTGACCTCAGCCCAATCGCCCTTCAATGCCAAGATTTTTATTGGCGTGCCGCCCGCGAGATTGGCTAGCACAGTCGAGTTTTCATCGTGTCCCGGATATGCTTGACCGCCGTGTGCCGCCACGATGGCAGATTGATACTCGGCGGTATCTACTTGCTCCACCGCGGGCGTATGTGGAGGATCGGATTGACCGCGGGTTTCCTCAGTTTGTGGAGTTTCGATTTCCGGGGTTGCGATTTGGGCCAGTTCTTTTTCGATCACGCTTAGCACTTTTTGTGCACCGCTGTGATCATTTTCCGCCGATTGGCGAATCCACTTTAGGGCCTGGTCGAGATCTTGTTCCGCGCCTTTCCCGAGATAGTATGCGAGGCCGAGATTGTATTGCGCAGCAGACTGGCCAGCTGCGGCCGATTTCTCCCACCATTCAACTGCTTCCGCATAACTTTGCCGGGTCCCGTTACCTTCCCAGTAGGCAGCCCCGAGATTGAACATGGCTTGAACGTTGCCTGAGTTAGCCGCTTGCTCGAACCATTTCATGGAATCGTTGAGATCTCGAGAAACACCTTCTCCTTTAAAGTAGGCGACACCGAGCGCGTATTGGGCGTCAGCGTTGCCTTCGGCCGCTAATTTTCGCCATATCGGAAGCGCTGATTCGTAATCTTTGTTGTTATAGGCTTCGAGTGCTTGGTTATAGTTATTCGATTCCGCAATCACATTTCCCGAAACTAAAAGTAGAAAGGCAGTGGTGACAATAACAATCCGCGCCAAGGCAGAAATCGTTCCGGTGTGCGCGACGGGTAACTGCTTAGTGTGGGGCATGGATTCAGGTGGTTTCGTCAGGATAGGCGCAGGTTAAGGTCGGTTGCGCCCACCCAGATCATGGAGAGCGCTACGTACAATATTACCGCAAGGCCGGCATAACCAATCCAGTGATAACGGTCAAGAGCGCGGACCACCACGGTAGCGCCAACGCCCATCAGTGCGATGGACAAAGCGAGACCAAAAACAAGAATCCAGGGATGATCCCGTGCGACGCCTGCGACGGCTAGTACGTTGTCAAGAGACATGGACAGGTCTGCCAAAGCAATCTGGAAGACAGCGTGATTAACAGATTGGGGTTTGCGTGATGACCTGTTGTCGCTGTTTTTGGCGCTAGAGCCCAAGTCTTGCCACAATTTCCAACCGACCCATAGAAGCAGAAGACCGCCTGCAAAAAGCAGGCCGGGCAGGTGCAGCAATTGTACTGTAATCAAGGCAAAGCCAACCCGCATAAGCGCGGCCATCGCGATCCCGGCCAAGATTACTTGGTGACGTTTGTCGGCTGCGACCGTTGCGGCAACCAAGCCGACCACGATCACGTTGTCGCCAGCGAGCACCAGATCGACAAGAACGACCTGTAAAAAAGAATTGATTTGATCGAGCAGCATATGGGAGGACAGTGATTGATCGTTACAGATTATAACGAGACAGCACCTGCCGGATTACTAACTTTTGTCGTGATTGTTCGCCTTGTTTGTGGCAAGGACCGACTTTGGGTAAAGTGAGGCGATAGATCGTTGCGTTATTCTTAGCATTTCATTGGGCCGTTATCACGAAAGGATTGATCATGGGTGAACCAAATGCGGCATCTTTTGATTGGCAGGACCCTTTGCTACTTGACGAGGCCTTGGCCGAAGACGAGCGAATGGTTCGTGACAGCGTGCGACGTTATTGCCAGGAACAGTTACAGCCCCGGATCCTGAAGGCACATCGCGAGGAGCGGTTTGATCGAGAGATCCTTACTGAAATGGGTCAGCTCGGAATGTTGGGGTCAGTTCTTGATGGATATGGTTGCGCGGGCCTCAATTATGTTTGCTACGGGCTTATGACCCGCGAGGTCGAGCGGGTGGATTCCTCGTACCGCTCCGCAATGAGTGTGCAATCAAGCCTGGTGATGTACCCGATCTATGCCTATGGCAGTGAGTCTCAACGTCTGAAGTTTTTGCCACGGCTTGCGACGGGCGAATGGGTTGGTTGCTTCGGTTTGACAGAGCCTGATCACGGATCTGACCCCGGCGGAATGAAAACCCGCGCCCACCGAGTGGATGGCGGATATCGCCTATCCGGCACGAAAACTTGGATTACTAACGCGCCGATTGCGGATGTTTTTGTTGTTTGGGCCAAAGACGAGGATGACGTGATTCGTGGCTTCCTGCTAGAAAAAGATATGGCAGGACTTTCGACTAGCCGTATCGAGGGAAAGTTTTCACTGCGTGCTTCGGTCACAGGACAGATTGCGATGGATAATGTTTTTGTTCCCAATGAGAACCTGCTCGACGGAGTGGGCGGCTTAAGAGGCCCTTTTGGTTGCCTCAATCGGGCTCGTTACGGTATTGCGTGGGGCACTATGGGAGCGGCGGAGTTCTGTTGGCACGCCGCGAGAGACTACACGCTTGAACGTCATCAGTTTGGCCGCCCGTTGGCCGCTAATCAGTTAGTCCAGAAAAAACTTGCCGATATGCAGACGGAGATTGCTTTGGGATTGGCAGGCTGTCTCAGATTGGGACGTATGATCGATGCGGGCCAGAGCTCGCCGGAGGCAATCTCTTTGTTGAAGCGGAACAACTGCGGTAAAGCGCTCGATATTGCTCGTGTGTCACGAGATCTGCATGGCGGGAATGGAATTGCAGACGAATATCATGTGATTCGGCACGTTCTGAATCTCGAAGCGGTCAATACCTACGAGGGCACGCACGACATTCACGCGCTAGTTCTCGGGCGTGCACAGACCGGAATCCAAGCATTTTCTGTCTAATATTAATCTCGAAGTCGATTGGACTGAATTCACTCTGAGTTGTCAAAAATGTCTGTGCCCGGTGTCAAATCGTAGACGTTACGACAGTTTTATGCCGGCACAAAAAAATATTGTCCGTTAGCAGGATAACGGCGAAGCGGATGACCGTAAAGGCGTGAGAAGTTTTCTTCCGTTGCAAGGTCTGCTGCATTTCCGTGATGAGTTTCTCCTTCTCCGAACAGCAGTAAAAGGTGATCTGAAAATCGCATCGCCAAGTTGACATCATGCATCACCATGATCACGATACCCCCTTCCTGTTGCCAGTTGTGAATGAGGTGACCCATCACATCCACTTGGTAGTGCAGGTCTAAGTGATTGGCCGGCTCATCCAAGAGTGCCACCTGTGTTTTCTGTAACACCAGCGCAGCGAGATCAACACGCCGTCGTTCCCCCCCAGAAAGAGACCACAGCTCCCGTTGTTCCATCCCATCGAGACCCAACTGCTTTAATGTTTGTAATGCCATTTCGATGTCGGTTTCTCCCTCTCCCTCGAAGAGTGATAGCCACGGATGCCTCCCGGTCAGGGCTGTTTCCAATACCGTTGCTGGGAAAGTAGGATCCTGATCCTGGAATAAAATCCCGATGGTCAGTTCAGAGCCAGTGGCTGGTCTTCGTCATCACCTGACTTACGATTCGCATCAAGCCTTTAACAGGCCTCGGCAACTCTGCTGCACCAGCCCGCAGCGCAGCTGAGGCATGATTGGCCTCATCCTTTTTCATTTGTCGGACGACAGCTCGGCTCTGGGTGTCGCTTGCCGGGAGGCGGCCGAGATGATCTTCGAGGTGCGCTTCTACCTGGCGTTCTGTCTCGGCGACAAATCCCAAATTCCACTGGTCACCAATCAGCCCTGCGACGGTCCCGAGGGCAAATGATCCTGCGTACCAAATTGGATTTAGCAGACTCTTTTCCCCTCCGAGTGTCTTAATCCGGTCTTCGCACCACTGTAGATGGTCGTTTTCCTCCCGGGCGGACTGGACCATGCGTTTTTTGAGGATGTCAGAGCGGGCAGTTAATGCCTGACTTCGATAAAGGGCCTGGGCGCAAACTTCACCGGAGTGATTGACGCGCATCAGGCGAGCGCTTTTTGTTTTTTCGATCGAGGAAAGCTGTCCTTCATCTACCGTCGCAGCTGGATCTTCTCGGCCGGTCACTCGAGAACTCCCAAATAGTGTGGTTAGTGCATCATCTGCGAGGAGAAAAAATACGTCAGTCGTTGTGTAATTTCGAACGCCCATGATCCCAAATATCTCGGTAAACTCGAAAGATTGTACCTCGAAAGTTTACGGGTTTTCGATATTTTTGGGTCTGACCACCTCGTCGTTAACGCTCAATCTGGGATCATCGGCTATGGCATACTGGCTTGCCTATTGAGGACCAGGATTTTCTTTTTATCCATTTCACGTGCCCGAATTGCTTACCGAACTCCGTCGATTATTGCCGCCTGATTGTGTGCTCAGTGACGCTGAAGCGCTGCGACCCTATGAATGTGACGGTCTCAGCGCGTACCGGGAGTTGCCGCTTGCTGTGGTGATCCCGACCGAAGTAGATCAGATCTGCGACGTGATGCGTTATTGTACGACGTACGGTTTACCGGTGGTTGCCCGGGGAGCGGGAACCAGTCTGTCTGGCGGCGCACGGCCCCATAAAGATGGGATCGTATTAAGTCTTGCCCGCTTCAATCGAATTCTGGTCATCGATCCAAAGAACCGTACCGCCTGCGTTCAGCCTGGCGTCCGAAACCTCGCAATCTCAGAAGCGGTAGCACACCTTGGTTTGTATTATGCACCCGACCCTTCGTCACAGATTGCCTGCAGTATAGGAGGCAATGTCGCAGAAAATGCGGGCGGCGTTCATTGCTTAAAGTATGGGCTCACTGTGCACAATGTTTTGAAACTCGAAGTGGTTCTCGCCGACGGCGAGCGTGTCACGCTGGGGGGCGATACGCCGGATGCTCCGGGTTATGATTTATTGGCGCTGCTGAACGGATCGGAAGGCATGCTCGGTATCGTTACGGAGATTACCGTACGATTATTACCCAGGCCTGCGACCGCGCAGGCGTTACTAGCTGCGTTTGACGACGTGACGCAAGCGGGTGATGCTGTGGCAGCAGTGATTGGTGGCGGGTTTGTGCCGGCGGGCTTAGAGATGATGGACAATCTAGCGATCCGTGCGGCTGAGGAATTTGCTGGCTGCGGTTACCCTGTTGATGCAAACTCGATTCTTATCTGCGAACTTGATGGAACCGAGCCCGAAGTCTCCCAACAGATTGAGCAGGTGAGTAACTTATTGGTCGAAAAAGGCGCCCGTGAAGTTCGCATCGCCCGCTCAGAAGAAGAAAGATTAAGGTTTTGGTCGGGGAGAAAAAACGCGTTCCCGGCTATGGGGCGGATCTCGCCAGATTATTACTGCATCGATGGCACTATTCCAAGATATCAACTGGGTCATGTGCTCAAGGAAATATCCTCGTTGTCAAAAAAATTCGGCTTACGTGTTGCTAATGTTTTTCATGCTGGAGATGGAAATCTACATCCGTTGATTCTGTACGATGCTAGTAAGCCAGATGAGTTTCGTCGCACCGAACAGCTCGGCGGGCAGATACTTGAACTCTGTGTGCACGCGGGGGGAACCATTACCGGTGAACATGGTGTGGGCGTGGAAAAACTTAACGAGATGTGTGTGCAGTTTTCGAAACAAGAATTGCAACAGTTCCACGCACTAAAAAAGGCGTTTGATCCTAACGGGGTATTGAACCCGGGCAAAGCGGTGCCTACCCTCGCCCGTTGTGCAGAGTTTAATGCGATGCACGTTCACGCGGGGCAACTTCCGTTCCCAGAGATAGAGCGGTTTTGATTCGGCCGAGTTAGTGGTTATGAACGACTGGAGTGACCGACTAGTGGAGCGTATCCGGGAGGCCAACGCGCTGGGCACGCAGCTTCGAATCATCGGTGGGGATTCAAAATATTTTCTGGGTTGCCAGCCTCGGGGCGAGCAACTCGACGTGTCAGATTACACTGGAGTCCTCAGTTACGAGCCGACAGAACTGGTCGTGACGGTCCGTGCCGGTACGCCAGTCGCTGAGGTTCAGGCGATGCTTAAAGAGTCGGGTCAGTGCCTCGCTTTTGAGCCCCCGGAATTTGGGACGGTTGCGACGGTTGGTGGGGCCGTCGCTTCGGGGTTGTCAGGCCCTTGTCGTCCATACGCGGGATCGGTGCGAGATTTCGTTTTGGGGGTAACGTGCGTCAATGGCCTTGGTGAGTCTTTACGCTTTGGTGGCCAAGTAATAAAAAATGTGGCTGGCTATGACGTTTCTCGGTTGATGGTTGGCGCTATGGGAACACTCGGTGTCATACTCGATGTCTCTTTCAAGGTTCTTCCTATGCTTGAGTCGGAGCAGACACGTGTGTATGAAGTTTCGGAAGAGACTGCCATCGCAAAGATGAATGAATGGGCAGCGCACCCGTTGCCGCTGACTGCGTCCTGTTATCTGGAGAACGAACTTAGAATCCGACTATCGGGTACCGAAATAGGTGTAACTGCGGCAGTCCGTGAACTTGGCGGTGCTCAGGATCCGGCAGGTAGCCAATTCTGGCGGGAACTACGGGAGCAAAATCTTCCGTTCTTCGACTCGGCCGGCATCCTATGGCGGTTGGTGGTGCCGCCCGCCACGCCGCCGTTGGGATTGCCAGGTGATGCGCTCGTGGACTGGGGTGGCTCCCAGCGTTGGTTGTCGAGCAGTCAGGAAGACGAGGCAGTCCGTGGTGCGATCCAAGCAGTGGGAGGCCATGCGACGAGGTTCCGAGGTGGCGACCGGTCTTTGAATGTTTTTCACCCGCTTGCACCAGGAATCTCGATGTTGCACAAAAATCTTAAGAATGCGTTCGACCCCGCAGGTATTCTGAATCCCGGCCGTCTTTACAGGGAGATCTAGGGCCATGGATCTTCGCGTATCCACGCGTTATGAGGAGGTTGCCGCCGCTAAAGAAGCGGCAGGAATCGTGCAGAAGTGTGTTCATTGCGGATTTTGCAACGCGACATGTCCTACCTACCAATTGCTTGGAGATGAACTCGATGGGCCACGCGGTCGAATCTACCTAATGAAGTCCATGTTGGAGGGGAATCCTGTTTCGGCCAGCACTCAGCTTCACCTCGACCGGTGCCTTACTTGCCGGTCCTGCGAGAGTACTTGTCCATCTGGGGTACGTTATGGTCGGTTACTTGAAATCGGCCGTGAACTGACGGAACAGCGGGTGGGGCGATCTCCGACGGACCGTTTGGTCCGGTTTGCGCTTCGCAAGATTTTGACTTCGCGTAGATGGTTCGGACTGTTGTCAAAAATCGGCGGTTGGGTCCGACCGGCCCTACCGCGTGTAATCTCAAGAACTCTACCGGCGCGACGAAGCGTAGGACGTATGCCTCCGATTCGACATTCGCGACGGATGTTGCTGTTGGATGGGTGTGTTCAACCAGCGTTGATTCCCGTGATTAACGCGGCGGCAGCACGGGTGTTAGATCGCGCCGGAATCTCTGTAGCCGTAGCGCGGGAGGCTGGTTGCTGTGGCGCTTTGAGCTTACATCTCGGGGCGACCGCCGAGGCCAAGCAATACATGCGCGCGAATATTGACGCCTGGTGGCCAGCGATAGAGAAGGGTTGTGAGGCCATCGTAATGACGGCGAGTGGGTGTGGGGTGACGGTACGAGAATATGGGCAATTGTTGGCGCGGGACCGAGCCTATGCCGAAAAGGCCGCACGAATAAGCTCCCTTACCCTTGATATCTCGGAAGTCGTTACAGCTGAAAAACCAAGTGGTCTTCCAAGCGGAAACGCGAGATGCGTTGCATACCACGCACCTTGTACATTGCAGCACGGTCAGGGGGTCCACGGAAAGGTAGAGGGCCTTCTCCGTGGTTATGGGTGGCAACTTGCTAACGTTCGTGAAGGGCATCTTTGCTGCGGTTCGGCCGGCAGTTATTCGATTTTTCAGCCTCGCATTGCCAATAGATTGTTGCGTGATAAGTTGGAGATGCTTGAGGAGAATCAACCTGAATTTATTGCGAGCGCAAATATCGGGTGTTTGCTTCATTTGGGGAAGGAGGCTCGTGTGCCTGTGCGGCACTGGATTGAATTGCTCGACCCCGCAGCCGCATAGATATAGATATATGGGGGGGGTAGGCAGTTGGCCCAGACGTATTAGGGTCAGGAGGGGGCTGAAATAGTGGTTCGTAGACGGGATTTAGAGGGTCGGATGGAGCGTCCGAAGAGGTTGAGGGCTAAATCGAAGAGAAATGTGTCAAGAACCACTAGATGTTGTGGCTTGAGGCCCAATGAATCATATGTCTAAAAAGTGGTTGACTTTTTTAGGTTATTAGGAAATAATAATAATCGAAAGTGTTCGATTCGTGAAAGGCCACCTTACCGATAGGGCAGCCTGGAAACGGACCAAGTGCGAATGAACCCTCCATCCTCCTTTGGTGGTTTGAGCGTGGCGACTTCAGCCACGCTTTTTTTTCCAGAATTCGCGAGCGAGACAGTAGGCTTCGTTGTAGAACCGATTCAAGGCGCGGCGTTTACGCGGAACTGGTGGGCTAGTAGCCGCTCCGGTTGTGCCGGGACCGCCCATCTTGTAACATCCGCGCCTCATTTTTCATCCTTTTTCCTGACACGGCCGGACTCAATGAAGACCTTTTCGGTACGACCCCAAGATGTCCATCATGACTGGTACGTTATTGATGCAACCGATCAGGTTCTGGGTCGACTCGCCACTCAAGTGGCGCATCGATTGCGAGGCAAGCATAAACCCGAATATACGCCGCACGTAGATACCGGAGACTACATTGTGGTTATCAATGCTGATCAGGTTCGGGTAACGGGGAACAAGTTGGCCCAAAAGGTAAGGTACCGGCATTCCGGGTACCCGGGCGGGATTAAAGAAATCCCGCTCGAAGATGAGTTGAGTCAGCACCCCGCGCGGGTAATTGAAAATGCAGTAAAAGGTATGGTTCCCCGAAATCGACTGGGGCGTGCTGTTTTATCCAAGTTGCGCGTGTATGCTGGTAAAGAGCATCCGCATGAAGCCCAAAACCCCAAGCCGATCGTTTTATAAACAAGAGACCGAATCAACTGATCGACAGAAATCATGGCCACCACAGAATCTCATTACTATGGAACAGGGCGGAGAAAGTCATCTACTGCTCGTGTGTTCCTGACCCAGGGCTCGGGGGAGATTATCGTTAACCGTCGGCCTTTAGACCAATACTTTGGTCGGGAAACTGCACGGATGGTTGTTCGCCAACCACTCGATGTCGCCGATCTTTCGAGCAAGGTGAATATACGCGCGACGGTGGTTGGAGGAGGCAGCAGCGGTCAGGCTGGTGCAATTCGCCACGGCATTACACGCGCGCTCTTGCAATATGATGAGACGTTGCGCGGTCCGTTACGCAAGGCTGGATTTGTAACTCGTGATTCACGCGAGGTCGAACGAAAAAAGGTCGGGCTGCGAAAAGCCCGAAAACGGCCTCAATACTCGAAACGCTGATAAGCACCGTAATTTTTTGGTTGCGGAGTGTAATCGAGTTTTGTGCAACTATCCCCGATCATGAATGGGGGATCGTCCAACGGTAGGACTGCGGACTCTGACTCCGCCAATACAGGTTCGAATCCTGTTCCCCCAGCCACCCTCGCCGAAACTAGGATGATTCCAGGCACATCTGAAGATATATCTGTCGAAGACGTGATGCCTATCGGTGGGGTATTGCTCTATAGAGCGGATTCAAATGACAGCGAAATGTGCCGTTGCTGTACTTCAAGGGTATACTGATTCTCTCGAAATTTTCGAAGTGGTTGACATCATGACAGAAGCTCCAATGGTCTCACTGACGCAGAACGCCGTTCAGAGGTTGGAGAGACTGATTGCAGAGAAAGAGAAATCGAGCTTAATGCTACGAGTCTATGTACAGGGTGGTGGCTGTTCGGGTTTTCAATACGGTTTTCAATTCGAGGAACAAAGCGAGGATGATGACCTCGAATTCGAACGAGATGGCGTTAAGTTGCTCGTTGACACAATGAGTTTTCAGTATCTGATGGGTTCTGAAATCGATTTTGTTGATGACTTGATGGGTACGCGTTTTGTAGTGAGTAACCCCAAGGCAACAACCACCTGTGGTTGTGGTTCGTCTTTTGCTGTCTAATAAATATTGCTGAGTAGGCTCGCCGAACTATTGTTGCGGGCGCGCAGCGTAATTGATCTAGATTGTTGGGTGAGCTTTTGTGCGGTAGTCTTTTGTGTCAAATTTGGTAGTTGCGGTGCTATGGAGCGACGATTATCAGCGGCGGGCCAGTTGGTCTAGGCGAGTTGACCAAAAATCGGCGGATTTCAGAAACTCAGGGCGTAGGGCTCGGTCGATAGCAAAAGATCGAGGCAACTTCACAGTGAGCGGATTCCTATGTATCCCGTTGACTCGAAATTCGTAATGTAGGTGAGGGCCCGTGCTGAGACCAGTGGTGCCTACGTAGCCAATTACCTGACCTTGTTTGATGGTACTGCCGGTACGAATATTTTTAGTAAAGCGGGACAGATGCGCGTAGAGGGTAGTGTATTTTTGACCATGCTGAAGTTTAATCACTTTTCCATACTGATGTTTTCGTCCAATGAAAGTCACAAGGCCATCCGCTGTTGCCATTACATGGTCGCCAATGCTGCCACCATAATCCACTCCATTATGCGCACGCCATTTCTTTAACACTGGGTGGTAGCGGCGTTTTGAAAAGGGCGATGTGATGCGCGCCATTCGCATCGGGGAACGCAGGAAAAGACCCTCGAGACTTTCGCCGTCGGGGGTAAAATAATGGCTCGTACCGTTTTGCCTGACCTGGCGAATAGCGCGGTATGATTTTCCACGAACAATAAATTCTGCAGCCAAGATAGGACCAGAGCTAAATTTTCGGCCATCCAGAGCACGTTCTTCGTAAATTAGGGAGTATCGATCACCCGGGCGCAGATCTTTACTGAAATCGATTTGCCACTGAAAAATCGATGAAAGATTGTAAAGGAGATTCCGGCTGACTCCGCTCTTCATCCCACTTTCGAATAACGACGATTGGATCACGCCGGTGACCGTCCTCTCGACAACGTCGAATTTTCGTTTGATCGTGTTGGCGCGGTACCGTTGTCCTTCCCGTTCTACAGAAAGGATTGACAGTAGGTCTGGTTGGTAGCGTAGTGCCAGTAGTTGTCGTCCTCGAACAAGCATTTGTAGATAAGGCCCAGTGCGTAGTCTATTAAGAATCTGCGCGTCGTTGCGGCGGGCAATTGCGACAGCGATTCGTGGATCAAGCCCATGGCGCTGAAAAATTTTAGATAATGTGTCCCCGGAATGAATGTTGATGTTTACCCAGCGCTCTATAGGGGTTTCAACCGCTGATTTTGGAACGGTAAGATTGCGGGACTCCAGTTGCGGTTTTGGCGCTAACAGGTAAGCAAGATCAAATTGAACGGCGGCACGCGCGATTGCAGCTTTGGAGGGGAGTGTCAAAGATGAATTTAGATCTAGTGCTCGAGCAGTAGTATTGGGACTTGCCGGAATCGGCCGCCAAGGCGATATGTCAGTAATTCGATCGTCGATTGCCCCGGAGAGACGAGGAGCTACTGGAATTCCACTGAGACTAGTTGGCGCTGAAATAATATCGGGAATCGATAAGTTGCCCGGAAGGCGTTTGTGTAGAGCTAGGGAATCTAGAATTAGGTGGTCTTCAGCTTGTAAAACAGCGGACAATTGAGAAGCTAGTTTTGTTCGCCGTGCCTCCAAGGACTCGGGGTTGCCGATCGAGGCAATCGGTTCATGCCCGAGCCAAATACCGGTGGCCAACAAAGCGATTAAAACGATTAGCCAGTATGTGTGGTGTGATTTTCGAGTCGGGACTGAACCCGCCACATGACGGGGAAAGTATCGTAAATCACGTTGGAAAATCGTTCGATCGCGAGGTGCCATTGAAAGAAAGCCAGACAGGTGCACGCAGCATGCGGGGAGGCCAAACGGGTAATCTACCTGCGTTTCTAAGACCCGTCAAAAATGGGGGCGGGGCGTCAACGAATCGATTCAAAAAGACTGCTGAAATCGAAGCGTTTGGCCTATTCCTTCTTTCAATGCCGTCTTACCAGTGACCAAAAATGCGATACGTCAGTGCTAGCAGATTAGGCGAGTACGTCGTCATTTGGCCGTTGCGGTAGAATTTATGTGCCTTTTGTACCATGCGTTGGTGGAATGTTCCCATGTCCGAGAATCCGATAGATAACGTAATGGCAGAGCTACGCCGGGGTGTTGAGGAAATCATCCCGGAGGAAGGGCTGATAGAGCGTTTGAAAGAAGACCGACCGCTTCGAGTAAAGGTAGGATTTGACCCAACTGCCCCGGACCTTCATCTTGGCCATACGGTGGTCGTAAACAAGATGCGCCAGTTCCAAGACTTTGGCCACGAAATTATTTTTCTCATTGGCGATTTCACCGGCATGATTGGTGATCCTAGCGGGAAAAGCACCACCAGGCCGCCGCTTTCGCACGATGAAATTCAACAGAATGCGATCACCTACAGAGAACAGGTGTTTAAGATTCTGGATTCAAAGAAGACGCGGATCGAATTCAACTCCGTCTGGGGGAACGAGCTAGGTGCCGAGGGCCTGATAAGGCTAGCCGCTCGTTATACCGTGGCGAGAATTCTAGAGCGCGATGATTTTTCTACACGCTACCGTAATGGTGAGCCAATTGCGATTCACGAATTCTTATATCCGCTAATGCAGGGGTACGATTCGGTCGCTCTCGAGGCAGATGTGGAGCTCGGTGGGACGGACCAGAAATTCAACTTACTGGTGGGCAGGGAACTACAAAAGCAATACGGCCAAGTCCCGCAAATAGTGCTTACCGTGCCGCTGCTGGAAGGTTTAGACGGTGTGCAGAAGATGTCGAAAAGTCTCGGTAACTATGTTGGGATTACCGAGCCCCCGGAGGAGATGTTTGGCAAGCTGATGTCAATTTCGGACGATTTGATGTGGCGTTATTTTGAGCTCTTGAGCCTACGTAACGTTTCGGAACTCGAGCAATTAAAGTCGAGTGCGGCGGAAGGCATGAATCCGAGAGATATTAAATACATGCTGGCTGGAGAGCTCGTCGAGCGGTTTCACTCAGCGAGAGATGCGCGGAATGCAAAAGAGGAATTTGTTAATCGCTTTCAGAAGGGTGCAATGCCGACCAGAATAGCGGAGAAAGTTGTCAACAGTAGGGGCGTAGAGACGCCGATCGCTACGATTATTAAAGAAGCTGGATTGGTGGCAAGCACGTCCGAGGCGCTGCGGATGTTAGAACAAGGCGCCGTACGGATTGATGGGGAGCGGGTAACCGACCGCGATAGGACGATTGGTGTTGGTGACGCCGGGATTTTTCAAGTGGGAAAACGTCGCTTCGCAAGAATCCGTGTGGATCAAAAATGATGCTGCCGTTGTTGAAATAGAATCCGAAAACCCTCAATTCTCTTTGACTACCAACAATTTCAGGGTATAATCCGTGCCACTTTCGAGCGATCCGCTGGGTCGCTCTGCTCTTTTACAACTTGATTAGGCAGATTGTGTGGGCGCTTTTGCGTCACAATTCCGTAAATCAGCTGTTCAGGCTTGACGTGTATGTATATACAAGTTGGGCCAGCGGACAATAGTCCGTGAGAAGTCATGTTTGAACTGGAGAGTTTGATCCTGGCTCAGATTG
>JGI24920J38491_100134_pt1 | contig 36786 bp, 33 predicted proteins | sample LinPFosmplate8_FD_38491 | JGI IMG/M metagenome (IMG submission 38491)
TCGAGCTCGGTACCCGGGGATCCCACTACTGCCTGACCATCATCTAGTCCATCTAGACCAGCTGCCTGTAATGCAGTTATATGTACGAATACGTCTTTACTTCCACCTTCTGGTGCAATGAAGCCGTACCCTTTGTTTCCGTTAAACCATTTTACGGTACCAGTTGCCATTTTTTTCTCCTTTAAAAGCCACTACGTTTCTGTCTTTAGCGATATATTACGCTAAGCACAAGGGTGGGAAACTATTGATTTTTTTTATTATTATAAAAGAACTCAAAAAAAACAGCTCTTGACCAAAGATTTATAAACAAATTTCTCCAGTAATTTCTCTAATTAACTGTTCCATTAAAAGATGAATATTTTGTAATATGCACTATTTCTCAACACACATTCTACATATTAAGCTATGTGCGATTAGATATGCTTCCAATTAAAGTAAGAATATCGTCTTATTTCAATTTCTTTTTATACCGATCAATATCAGGCTTCAATCGTAGCTACGAGAGTTAATATGTCGAAACAAAAATATTAAATATTACCGTAAATAGTCAAAATAAAAAAGATTATAGTGATGAATATGACTTTTTAACAAGTTATATCTACCTAACTTCTAAAACAAATATTTTGCACATAAAGTTTTTATTTTATCAGCCCGAAAAATCGTTTATCATATTGTAGGAGGTTTCATAACTAGCCTTAGCACCTGTAATTTAATTAGAGATAAGATGAATGAGAGAAGAGCTTAGAAAAAATATTGAAGCACTGACAGCTATTCTTCAGCAGGAGAATGAGAACAGAAAAGCAACAAAGGTTGAGAAAGTAACTGGATTCCCATACCCTCTTCCTTTACGTCCACAAGAAGAAACAGAGTAAGATATAGTATAATAAACCAGCATAAACGGTACGGTGAATTAAAGAAATCTAACTAACGTATCGGTTGGATTTTTAACCAGCTTTTATAACAGATATCATCTGACAGTTATTCACCACAGTTAATATCATATCAAAAAAAAAACTTACACAATTTATTCAATATCAAACATAATATTTATGTTAATAGTCTCGCTTCAAGCTGTTGTTTGTAGATGGACTTACGGAGACGTAAAACTAAAGCAATAAAACTGTCAATTTCAGTCACGCTGTATAAAAAAAAATCTCAAAAAATACGATATTATCACAAATCCATCAGCTAAAAAGCTTTTACTATTCGTCGCTTGTTAAATGTTCGATTGTTTCTCTTGCTAGTTTTATTAAAGAATTTATGTCGCGGCTATCTGGATCCTGAGATTGTCCCCTTTTAATTAACTTCATTAATCTCTTCGTTTCGTCTTGTAGTTTAAATATTTCTGAAAGTGTTTCGCCTGAGGCCTCTTTTTCTTCCTCTTCTCTCAAGCGTTTAACTTGTTCTTTCGCCAACAATATCAAAGAATGAACATCAAGCAAATCCGAATCTTGATGATTACTTTTTTTTACTAACTTGACTATTCTCTTTGATTCATCTTGAAAACTTCCTATTTCTGGAATTTTCTCTCTTAAGTTTTCCATTTTTTCCTGCCCAGTTGACCCTATTAACTCATTCATTATTTGTTACCCTTACTGAAATTTAATTTTTTGTAGCCATGAGCCTCGACGCAACCCAAACACAAAAACACATATATTATGAAGTGTTTAAATACCTATAAACAGATATGTGTATAGTCCAAATTTCGGTTCGAACTAGTTCATGCATTTATTATACCATATTCATGGAAACTTACTCGCAGAGATACATTAACTTATACTTCTAATGATTTTTATCATAACAAAAGATCACGCACCTGTTTGTAATTTCACAATTACGGTAATTTAACGTTAACTATCCACCCCAAGAGACTTCCTAGTCTTACCGTTTGCTTAAGAATAAAAAACTGTTTAATAAAGTATTATTTGATCTTAGAAAATTTTCTTTACATAAAAAAATAAAATTTTTAAATAAAAAGTATCAGTGAATAGTACAACTGTCATTTTGGTAACATATTTACTTCTTTAAACAGATATAACAATTGTTTTAAAAAAATATTATATGTTATCAATCATTAGCTAAAATTATAATACACAGGGACTTATTAATAATGAACATAAATGGAAAAAAAGCTATCGTTTTTGGAGGAACCTCAGGAATAGGTTTATCAGCCACTACCATGTTATCTGAAAAAGGGGCAAACGTGGTAGCAGTTAGCCGTAATCCTGAGAAGTTAAAAACCCTTCCAAAAAATGTGACCACTAAAAAATTAGATGTAACAGATAAAGAATCCGTTGAAAAATTCTTTCTAAAGATAGGTGAATACGATATTTTGGTTAACTCTGCTACAGGCGGGGCCAGAGCTGTGGGTCCTTTTTTATCAATGGATTTGAACGGGTTCAGGGCGTCTTTTGATAAACTTTGGGGGTACGCTAATGTTGTTAGATATGGAACAAAATTTTTAAAAGATGATGGCAATATAGTTTTAGTTAGTGGGTCTCCAGCGAGAAAAAGTAGACCAGGGCAAATTGCAATTTCATCTGTAGGTGGTGCAGTTGAAGCTTTCGCCCGGGCCATAGCTCCCGAAATTGCACCAAAGAGAATAAATATAGTGGCTCCGGGGATCATAGATACTCCGATGAACTCTCTTGAAGGTATGGCTAGACAAGAATTTTACCAAAATACAACAAAGAGCAACTTAATTCCTCGGGCTGGAACACCTGATGAAGTAGCTAAAGCAATAATTTTCGCAATAGAAAATGATTTTATAACCGGTACAACTATCGATATTGACGGGGGGTGGTTACTATCTTAACCGTTTTGATAGTTTTTTACTCTACCACCCAAAACAATATTTATCTTCAATATCAGTGATTTTCAAGATAAAGTTTAATAAGACTAGAAGACCGAGTAAATTTGGTGCTGCATATTAGGGCTGTTTAACTTAGGGGCAATTTCTTTTAGACAGAAATAATTGAGCAGATGAATCTTTTTTTATTAGATACGGATACTTATTAATGCCCTCAGCAAAAAGATTACTAGATCACCCAATAATTACACCAAAAACGCATCCTTCGATCGGTCGGAATATTCAAGGTCCATCGTTAATTCAAGTACCAGACTGGGTGGTGAACCCACTTGGTAGTTATTACTTATATTTTGCTGATCATAAGGGTAGTTATATACGCCTTGCTTATGCAAATGAACTAACAGGACCTTGGCTCATCTATGAACCAGGCAGCCTCCATCTTTGTAATTCTTTGTTCCCAAAAGACCCTCCGGTGGCTCCACGTAAAGCAACAACAGATTTTGAAATAGCCTATTCCCCATCAGTGGACCGATCACACAGTTTCCATACTGATGCAAGCACCCCGCATATCGCCTCGCCTGATGTTCATGTGGACGATAAATCAAAGCTAATCGTTATGTATTTCCATGGACTCGAAAGTTATGCAAAACAAACAACTCGTGTTGCAACTTCCACTGACGGGGTTAACTTCACTGTGCTACCAGAAATTCTTGGAAATTCCTATTTCCGAGTATTTCAATATGACACCTGGAGTTACGCATTGGCAATGCCTGGCCAGCTTTACCGTTCGCATGACGGACTTCATGGTTTTGAGCGAGGGCCAATGTTGTTTAACCCAAATATGCGACATTCTGCAGTGTTCATACTCAACAGCACTTTGCAGGTGTTTTGGACCGAGGTAGGGAACACCCCTGAAACTATATTATATAGCACTATAAAACTTTCCACTGACTGGATGAATTGGAAGGAAAGTAGTCCAGTAGAAATCTTGCGTCCTGAATTTAGTTGGGAAGGTGCTGATGCACCCCTAGCTCCTTCAGTTCGAAGCACAGCCTACGGACATGTCAATCAACTCCGTGATCCGGCAGTGTATGTCGAAAATGGACGGATTTATTTACTTTATGCAGTTGCAGGTGAGAGTGGAATCGCCATTGCTCAGTTAAATATGAGCAGTTAAAAAATAAAAAATTCTCTATAACTTTATAAAAAGTGCATATCGAACCGTCCAATATATTCGGATGATGTTAATTTTGGTAGTGAAACGGAATTAAACTGAAATGGACAAACTGGCCAAAAGGCGAAAGTATGAAATCAAGTCAACCAAACCCGATCAGTTCAAAAAGTAATAAAAAATCAGACTTCTTAGCACCAAGACATCTCAAATTACATTTTAGAAAGATGAGTTTACTTACAAAATATCAAGGTTTATTTGGATACAGATAAGGCCGGCTGATCATTAGTATGACAGTGCACTCCACCTCCCGCGGCCCAAGAACTTAGCATTTCAATTAGGTACACATCACGACTAGGAAAATAGCTCTCGATACGAGCTTTTGCTCGGTTATCGGTTTCCAGATTCCCAAAGCCTGGGACGATAACAAATCCGTTTCCAACTAACCAGTTCATATAATTAGTATCAAACATTTGATTATTATGTTCAACAAAACCCTCAATAGGTTCTCTAATTACATTAAGCCCTGCCTCCTCTATTATTTTTGCTGCCTTATTATAAATTTCAGCGTCCTTACTATCGGTTCGGCATAATGATTCAGATGTACATTGGACTACAACAACAGACCTTGGTCCGATAAAACGGGCAATACCATCAATGTGTCCTTTGGTAAGGTCTCCAATTGGAATACCCTCTATAAAAATCACTTTACTTACACCGAAGTACTTCTTTAGATCACGTTCTGCCTTCTGTTTATTATAGTTCAGATTTCGATTTGGATCACCAATGGTGCTCCAATTTAATATAACTGTGTCTACCCCATTAAATTCTAGATTGCCTCGTTCATGAACTATATCTACGTGATCAACAGGTATATCAAGTATATTACCGATTTTGACTGGCACTGCATTATCAGAAATAAACGGTATATCTGAACCAAAGGCACCACCCCATGCATTAAACTCCCAATTTTGTATCCTCAGTTCATTTTCATTTACAATATAGACAGGTCCATTGTCCCTCATCCAAGCATTATCATAAGGGATAGCATGCCAATGAATATTTTTACTTTGAGGGTTTCTTTTTGTATCACTTATTGCTTTTTGTGCATCTGCAAAAACTTGATCTGAATTATATAAAATATGAAGCTTTTGGTAGCGAGAAATAATATCGGCTATCGTAGCAAAATTTGTTTCATAATCGTTTTCCCAATAACCAGGCCATTGCATCCAAATTGCTTCTTGAGGCTCAAACTCAGCCGGGACACGCTTAGTTTTGTAATTAACTTCATTTGCCCTTGTACTGGCGCTCATGATTACCACCAGAAATGTTACAAAAGCAATTAAAATTTGACGTATCAATTTATACTCCCTACTAAGCCAATATCCTATAAATTATTGATTGCATAATACAGATTACTTAATTATTTTACATAATATTTCATACCACAGCTTGTAACTACCTAATATCTTTACAAAACAGATAGTTATATGAAAGTATTGATAGGGATGGCACTAGCCCTCCTACCCTATTTTTGTAGGGTAACTACTTGTTTAATTTAGCTAATAGCTTAATTGAGAAATCCCTGTAAGGCGATAGTTGATGTTGCAATTGCAATTATGATGAGCATCACTTTAGTGAAATTATCACTACTCAGAACTGACTTTTTTGTCTCTACCGAATTATCTACCGATGTCCGAAGAATAAGCCATACTAAAAAAAATACTATAAGTGCTCCACCAACGATAAACGCTATCGACATTCTCTAAATCTCCTTACCTAGAAAAATTTTAATTTAAATCACTGTACACAAATCATCTGTTTTGCAAAGATAGTTTTAGATTGGGTGTGACAATATACTCACATCCTACTCTTATTGATTAACTCACATCCGTATGTAAGATGAACAACGTGAAGCATTACGCTACATACTTACTTCACATTCCTTTTTAGAAATGGCACTGTTTACAACGAGTATGGGGTAAAATATAATTTCTTAGCAGCATGGCTAACATTTTTAAACAGGAAGCTTTTATGACATCTACAAAACTAATTAATTATACCATAAGAGAGTTTATGTCAGAGGGTGAACTTGAATTATACATCACCAAACAAAACGAAGTATATACTCCTGAAGTAATTGAAGAATTTATAAAAGCTGGAATGCTAAGAAGAGTTTTGACAAAACTCTGGAATAAGAAAGGTGTTTACAGAGTCGGTGTATTGTTTGAGTATAGCGATGAGAAAGCTTATGCGTCATGTCAAGATTTATTAGAAAAGTATCACAATCCAATGGTGAAGAATTTTATAACTAAAGTCGTAGGAAGCCGAGGTATAGTGGTGCACGAATTTAGTTCCGAGGAATTAACAAAATCTTAGAAGCTGTAAACTTTATTTACCATTTTACCTGCTTTGCGTCTCGTGTTCTAGGAGTGTAAGGACGCTATTTACTTTAATTCTCACCGGCTTCAGATGTAATTCTGGGGCTTGAGTGTGAAATATGAGCGCTGTGAACAGCGTGATATAGTAATCGAGTATAGAATAAAATGTTTTCATACTCAATAGTTGGGCTTGATTGTAAATATTTCAAGGTTGGAGATATAAATGAAATACGATTACTCCTGTGATTGTGATGCTGAAAAATACCATTTGATTGAACGAGTAGTTGGTTCAGTACATTCTTACGATAACAATATTTTTAAAGCCCTACTGTGTAAGGACTACATCAGGGAGCATGAGGATGTTATGAAAGCTGAAGAAGGTTATTAACCCTTTTTAAAATGAATGTAGTGTCTTTCCATTCTTCTATTATAGCTATCAGAACTGACAGGATTATTTATTACTTTTAGTAGGTCTAAATAGTATTGTTTGTCTAGAAACTTACTGTATCCCCATGCTTTTTTAGTAAGATTGTTATTAAATTTTATTTTAATGTTTTCATAGTTGGTTACTTCAAAAAAGGCTTGTTTCATTAGTTTTTCTAGCCTGTCTTCCTCAACAAACTGTACTATTAAACTATCATGCACACAGAGGATGGGAGTATCAGTAGCTACAAAATCTTTGACAATATATTCCAGTATTTGGCTATCAATATATTGCAGTTGAACTCCTGCACCAGTGCAAATCAAATCAGATATGGCGGGGTGCCTTTCTTTAATAGTGTTTAATATTTCAGATAACTTCTCATCCGTGAAATTATGTCTGAACTCACTATAGTCCCATTCATTACGAAATGCTTTAAATGCTTTTGTTTCCGTGGGTGCATTAAATGCCATTAAGAAAAACAGCTTGGCAATACTTCTACAGACTTCAGGGTCATTAATGCCATGAATGGGAATACTGTAAGGGTCTGCTTCTGTGCTACTCCAGTAATTTATATTCTTCCTTGCATAGGCTAAAACTACATGGAGAGCGGAGTAATCGACCTCCACAGTGCTCTTATGATTCAGATAAATCTGGCTTCTATATTTAGAACCTACTCTCTGCCAAAACCCACCATAAAACCGACCTCCATCTTCCCAACTGCTGTTATTAAAGATTCTTGTAGTGAACTTACCGTCATGCGTAATTGAAATGCGTGTTGGCACATTCTCTTTCCATTCAGAATCTGCAGTGCGTGTCCATAATTTTTTAGGTGGACGATTAATGTAGGCTTCATTAAGACTTGGAATATCTATAAATGTTTTCTCAAGAAGCAAATTGTAATCATGTAAAACTTTACGCATTTGTTTAATACGAGGGGTATCTTTGTACTCAATATCATTATTATTCTCATCACGCAGTATTAGACATTCACGCTTTTTATCCTCACCTAAATAATGGATATGAAAGACACCAAACTTAGCATCTTCAAACATTTTAATTAATTTAGATGAAGCCCATATTCTTGTGTTGTAACTAGGTTGGTCAGGTCTACCAAATCCCTTTTTAAACTCAATTAAATCTACATCTACAAGTCTATGAACGATGTCTATTGTGGTTCGCTTAATGTGTGTTTCATTGTATCTATTCTTTCCTTTAATAGATACCTGACCGTTACTGTATGCTTGTTCACTTAAATGCACTGCTATATGAAACTTAGGGTCTTGAAACCAAGCTACAAATAAATCTAATAAGACAACTTTTAAGTGCTTCTTCTTTATTCTAGTAGGCGAGTCAAAGAATCCATTATAAATGTCATTCACAAAGGTATTAACTTCTGAATAATCTGACCACTTATGAATATCTAAGGCTCTAGAATAAAGGTAATTTCTGTCCTTACGAAAGTATTCCTTCTCTCCATCTAAATGACCATCAGGCATATTTTATACACTCTTAAATATTATTAATAACAAATATAATAGGGCAGGCATGTACCATTACTAGAAGTTTTTTAAAGTATAGATGCAAAGTTCTATTACTAGTCACTACGTCTTATATCGCTAGTTTTAAGAACATTGCCTTTTATAGGGTGAGCTTCTATCTCAGCACAAAAGTTTGCGTTGGCATAACTACAGATGGCGACTTTAGTAATGTGGTCACCTTCCGCTGTGGCACTTGAAATGAAGCCAATATCTTTAAACGCTATGAAGCTCGTAGACACTGCAATCACTGTAAGTATTACTTTCGTATAATTATCTATCACTTGTTATCTCCCTGTTTAACACCTATCGATAAGATGGTAAGTAAGCTTAGGAGCATTACCAACTATAAAATTTCGTCCCTCTATTGAAAACTATTTTTGAAACAAATTCTTGAGCAATATCACCCCATTTTGACCAAAGTTTTTGACACTGCATAAAAGCCTCTTCATCCTCATACTCCCAAAATATCATAACCTTGACAATGTTTTCATCAGTAATACGAACACAACTTACATTGACTTGCCCAGATTGTTTTAAAAACGCCTTCGCTTTATCTGTATTAAATAATGCAAATTTCTCAGACCATAATTTATAATCCCCTTCAGAGGGAAAAGTCACAATTGCAGAAGACAAATAATTGTTATTATCCATAAACAACCTCTAGCTACTTTTTTAGGATTCATAGCTCAAATAAATATTTTACACAAATCATCTATTTTGCAAAGATACTTTTAGATTGAGTGTTAACACGGAGATAGATTTTACTATTTCCTTGGTCTAGTTGACCTCCAATACATATAACCTACAAATGTAAGTACAACACTTGCTTCTATCAGCATGTAAATGTCAGCTTTGCTCATTTTTTATTCGCCCACCACATTCTATCTCTGTCTTGCCACTGCGAATACTCTACTTCACCTTTGATAATGTCTTCAACTGAAAGATTATCTGGTTGGTCTTCATAAGGGAGTGCAGGCAATGCCTCAAGCATCTCACGGTTTCTAGGTATATCACTTCCAAACCTTTCGTGAAAACCCCTTCGCATAGCTTCCTCTAACTCTCCACCATATCCATGATGCATTATAAAACTATCATGTACAGGTAATGCAGGAGCATCTCTTTTTTGGAAATTAAGCATAACATTTTCAGCGATACAACTATCCTCAAATTGAAGTTTGCTCCCTAGACCAGTGAAAAACAAATGTTGAATAGGCTTATGAGCATCCAAGATACGTTGCCTAAGGTCCTTCCAGTTCATCTCCATACCATCCAAGTTTATATCTCTTGGTTTTTGATTAAGAGGACCATTAGCTTGTATCATAGCATTAAAAGCCTGCTTAACTATGTCTCGGTGGTCGCCATCTAGAACTCTGTCATAGGCATCATCACTGCCCATTTCTTTGTTGTAAGCAAAGTATATCATGTGGGGATTGAGTTGTGAGAAGTCATACTCTATGATTTTTTACCGTCTAACGTAATGTGCTTTCTGTATTCACTGGGAACATTCTGCCACCACCCTCCGTAATAACGTCCTCCCTCTTTAAATGAACCATTGGAGAAAATGCGAGTTAATGTTCTTGATGACAAGTCTATTGGATATTTATCTTCACGGGCATTAAGTCTATTTTCCAAGACAGGTATTTCAGAGTCTTTAATCTTTAAGTCAGCCCAATGTTTTGAAAAGCACATATTTATCTTTTGAAGGTTAGTTTTATACTTCTCTGTTTGAGCAGTCTCATCATAACTTTCAAGCTATCGTCTGCCCTCAATAGTATTTCTAAGTAGTATACATTCTCTATCTAAATCAGGCTTTAGTGAGATAGCAGGATGACCCTCTAAGTTTTGTAGTCTCTCTAACAATTCATCTCGAGCCACGAAGCATGTTAGTGACCCTTCCATCTTAACTTTATCGTAATACCCATCTCTGGTTGTTTCTATCTGAAGCATTGCAATTAATGCATCAAATACAGCCTTTACTTGTCTGAATGTTAATTGAGGGTCACGGTATTGAGGGTTTTCAGAGTAATATCCACTTCTTAAATTGATAGAACATTCTCTGATAGGAATAGAATAACATGCTTTCCATAAGTCAGTAAGGATGTACTTTACTGCATATATAAAGCGGGACTGTTCGTCACTACTAAGCAATCGATTACGCTTTTCATGCTTTTGGATATCTTTAGATATTTCATTAATAAGTTCATTAAACATAATTGATACTAACTTTTATAAAGCACTGACAGTGATACAATTAAATGTACATAAATATGGTTTAGAGAGATAGTGGTATTAACACTTACCTGCTTATCACTTCCCCATATTAGTAACAGTTAATTAATGTTCTTCCCAAATTTATGAAATGGCATAATGCGCTGGCGTTAGCCCAATCTAAATCCATCGTCTTACATTTTGTCTATACTCATCAAATTTATTACCAAAAAGTTTTTCCATGGCTTCTTCTTCGGGAATTATTTGAAATTTGGTTATGTACCAAACAAAAAACATTAAAATGATTATACCAAACCATGGACCAAAAAATAAAATTGTGCTTGAAACACTTAAAAATAAACCAAGATACATTGGATTTCTTGTTATAGAAAAAATACCAGTTGTAACTAAAGTTGTTGTTTCCTCCGGATTCATTGGGTTTACAGTTGTTTTATCTTTTTTGAACAAAAGAGTTGCCAACATGGCAGTTGCTACTCCTAACAAAAGAATTAAACCCCCAATTATTTCAATGTTTGGAAACTTAATAGGATTAATTAAATAAGTAGATAAATAATTTATAACAATACATATTAAAGCAATAATTGGGGGTGGTATTTTTGTTTTCATAATTTCATATCGCCTGCCTGTAATAATACTATCCTTCTACATACTATGTATAACAGCACCAAATAGTTTTATGTTTCTAGAGCGCAACTTTGGACACTCAATCTAACACCATCTTTGCATTTATATAAAAATGTGTAAAATCTAATTTTAATAACCAGTAAATAAAAAAAAGGATTGTGGTGTTAATGAAATTAATAGGAAATTTAATAATTCTGGTATTATCACTTTTTTGTATTGGGTCTGTGATTGGACACTTTTGTGGTTATACGATTACATTCCCACAGTTTTCAATTACGAAGGGTTACGATATTCCAGAACATCGTTTGCATGCTATACGGTTATCAATAATGTGTACTTTTGTATATTTTAGTTTTCGTTATTTGTTTTTTGGTTCAGAAAAACTGTATCCAATTCAATTTATGGGTATAATGGTAGGCATGTTAACAATAGTCGGCACATTGTCCTACGTATTTCGTGGAGTTGAACCGTCTGAATATCTTGTGTTAATTTTTTACCTGCCAGCGTCTATAATTTTATATTATGCAGTAAAACCTGAAGTAAGAAATATTTTTAAAAAGAAATAAATAAAATGAAACAACTCCTAACCACACTCATCATCCTACTCACATCAGTTGTATCACCTGTGTTTGGTGAGGCTAAACATGAACAATGGTCTGAAAAGAGTTGTACTGATATATATAATGCAATCGCTATATTTAGTTCCTTAGCCGAAAAACAGTGGAAGATAGAGGAAGAAAAAGCATCACGATATGCCTCTGCAGCTGCCCATTATGCAACTATTTATGAAACTGTTTGTAAAAGGTAGTAGATACTGTCTCTGGCTACTTCAGACCAACCAGATAATCTTTCAGTTGAAGAAACTCTCAAAGGTGAAGTAGAGTATTCGCAGTAACAAGAGAGAGATAGAATGTGGTGGGATAGGAAAAGATGAATGAAGATGGGAAAGATATGAGATTTGGACGTAAGATTTTAGGAATCTTGCTTATGGTTGGGATTATATTCTTTATCATGATAACTTTAAACTTAAATTATTTCTTTCACTTGGACGCCTTACTATTAGTCACCATCGGAACTATCGGATATGCTTTGGCTAATACTCATAGCAAAACAATTTTTGCTAACATTGGTGATGGAGCCGTTTATTTTGGTTGGATAGGTGTGTTGATAGCTGCTATAACCATAGCATCTAATGGATTTATGCATAATAAATTAGAAGATTTAGGTCCAACTGTTGCAATGATGCTTCATCCGCTTTTTTATGGTTACTTTGTGCGTTTGATTACTAAAGTTCTGTAAATAGTTTACCCCACACAGCCTCTCTACCCCCCCTCTGAATCATCCTACCTAGACACACGCTAGTGACTCTCAGTGAGTCTCCTTTAGAATAATAGGTTCCACTTTACGCTTGAATTGTTTAATTAATTTGTTAAATAAATCACTATAAAAACAAAGTAAGTTATTTTCGAAGGCTTTTTAACAGAAAAATTTGGGCATTACATGGAAGCTATCGAAAGTAAAAATATGAGTGAAATACGGTATAACAACCTAGATTTTTTAAGAGCGTTTGCCCTTTTGGCAGGAGTGCTATTGCATGCTTTGACGCTGTATTTAGAGCCGATAGATGGTTCTGAACCACGGCCATTGGCCGCAATTTTATTCATCTGGATTCATTCATGGAGAGTGCCATTATTTATGGTTTTGGCTGGATTCTTTACTTGTCTGAGTTTATCAAAAAGAAGTACGAGCAGGTACGCACTAAATCGATTACTCCGACTTGGAGGCCCATTAATTTTACTTTGGGTGGCCATACCAGCTGTAGATGAATCTGCTACGCAAATGTTTAAATCGCCTGACTTTATATCTTGGATTATGACAGGAGGACAGTTTACTCTTCGGCTAGACCATCTCTGGTTCCTTTACTATCTTTTGATTTTCTATGCCTTAGTCCTAGCAGTTAAGGCTCTAACCCCTCGAATATTTGAACTTATGGTCAATTTGAAATTAAACTTTTTGACCTTAAGTTTTTTCTGGCTACCGATAATTACCTTATTTGCTCCCTGGGCTAAACCTATTGGTGGAGTTTTTTCAGAAGTTCCAACAACATTTGGCGAGTTAAAAGTTGGTTCAATGTTATTCATGTTAGCATTTTTTATAATTGGAATGCAGCTTTTCAATCACCAAACAATTTTGCAGCGTCTTCAAGTTAAACGTTTTTGGATAACGGCAATTATATGTTGTAGCTGTATACCGATAGGCTTGATGGCATGGGGAATAATGAAAGACTCTCCGTTTGTTTTTTCAAGCACTCCTGAAATGTGGGTAGTCAATGCGCTATCTACATGCGCTTCATTATTTATGGTTTTAGCTTTTATAGGGGCCTCGAGCAGATATATTTTAGCAAGTGGTCCTATATTGTCATGGCTTGTTAAATTATCTTACCCAACATATGTCTTCCACCTTGTGTTTGTTTATTCTATTGGTGCTATTCTTTTGTTATCAGGATTGAATGCCACACTAGTTGTCGTAGGCAGCTTTTTTTCTGGAGTAATTGGCTCTCTGGTTATTTATTACCTACTTGTATGGTACACTCCACTCGATTGGGTATTTAATGGTTATAAAAACTCTAGGTTTAAATTAAAAATTATAAGTTCTACCAAGAACTCGTAGGTATTTTAGCTCGTAAAAAGTTTATTAAAGAAATTTTTAACATTATGGAAACTTACCCTACCTAGCTCACACAGCCTCTCTACCCCCCCTCTGAATCATCCCACCTAGACACACGCTAGTGACTCTCAGTGAGTCTCCTAGAGTCTCTCAGAGCATGTTTTAAAAGGGGTATTAACCTATCACTTTAACTACACATCCTGAGATAACATTCAACTGTATACGTATAGTGGTTACCAATCTATGACACCTAATCTGTGTAAGCTATTGATAATATTTATGTAGGGTATGGTGGGTGGTCCTGCCATGGTTAGAGTTAACACTTACATGAGGTCACTTGCTCTATACTAGTAACAGTTATTTCACTGTGAAAAGAACTGTGAAAGATATCATGCCTGTTGACACGGACTCTGGAATACCTAAGCTTTTGATATTGCTTATGTACAGTTGGTAAGTGGTGCATGTGTGAGGCAACAATCACTTCTCAGCCGCACCAATACTTTCATATAACAAACTGTTTTGTAAGCATATTATGTACTAACAAACAGTGGTGTGAAAGATTATACTTCATAATATCTTGAGCATCCATTTATGTAGTATCGGTAATGAATATCCTCTACCGTAGCCCTGTCCTACTCCTGCAGTAATCCATCCTCCAATGCTGTCAACTATATCACTAGGACATTCCACAGCCCTTAGTCGGTCACGAAGACTATGTCGAAAACTATGAATAACATAGTCATCGGTCAGTTGGTTTTTTAACCACTTGTTTAAAGACGCACTTGCTGAATTAGCATTGCAGTTGGAGTTGTTGGTGTATCTAGGAAATGCAAATTGAGTATCGTTATTGCTCTCCATAATACGCTTACAAGCCATCTAAGATCATCATCCTGATTCTTACATATACGCTGAACACTTTTGATTATCTCAACAGGTATGGGCTTACGTTCATTGATTCTTTCAGTGTCAGGAAAATAAGTACCTGCAAAGCCATTAGAGCAATCTAGTCCCTCCTCACTTATGATTATATTAACGATAGACCTAACAGAAGAGAACACTCGCTTAACAGTATTGATGCCCATGCCCTGCTCTATTAGCCAGTCACGAAACTTTGCACCATCAGAGGACGAGTAAGACTTGATTGATTTATTACCTAATACCTTAGTCACATACTCAATGTTTCTCGTTGCAGTCCTAAAGAAGACTTTATCTTTACCCTGCCCTTTAAGTCTTAAGTACAATTCCAAGGCATCTAGGATAGTTGGGGATTCATTCGACTCACTATCATCTCTCCTTATAGAAGCTATGGCAGGAACATCCATCCTCTTAAAACGAATACCGAACCAATAGTCCTCAAGTCTCTGACTCACAGACTTTGAAGCTTGAAGGGCATATCCTAATGATTTAGTCTTCAAACTAAAGCACAGTTTTTTCACACGATAATGTTCACATAAATCCATTGGAATATGCCGCTCATAATAAAACATATCGTCACGTTTCATCACATGCTCTGCTACATATTTATTTCTCCTAATCTTTCACACCACTGTTTGTTAGCACATAATGTGCTTACAAAACAGTTTGTTATATGAAAGTATTGGTGCGGCTGAGAAGACTCGAACTTCCACGGGTTTTACCCCACAGCGACCTCAACGCTGCGCGTCTACCAGTTCCGCCACAGCCGCATTTTTATGGTAGTCTGTGATATGACTATCACTCAGCCTTGATTTTGTGAATAGAATATTTTATTTTTTTTCTTGCTTTTCTATTTGAGGTGTTACATCGAAATAAACAAGTATTGTTATTTCACAAAACTTCAATAAATATTGTCAATTAACTTAAACCAAGGATTTTTAAATTTCTATGATAGAATGGGAAACAGCATCTGGTTTAATTCCATTAAAATCTGCCATAGAAACTATGGAAAAGCGTGTTGTCGAAATTCACCAATGTAAAAAAAACCAACTTATTTGGTTATTAGAGCACCCCCACGTCTATTCGGGAGGTACATCAGCAAATAAAGCCCATCTTTTAGCTAGACCAACAATCCCAGTAGAGCAAACAGGACGGGGTGGCTCATACACTTATCATGGTCCTGGACAGAGGATCATTTACGTAATGATGGACCTCACAGAACAAGAAAAAGACATCAGAAAATTTGTTTGGAATCTGGAACAGTGGGTCATAGACACACTTGTAGAATTTAATATTTTTGCTGAAAGGCGTAAAAATCGGGTTGGAATATGGGTGAAAAACAAAAAGAACGAACAATATAATTCTACACCGAATTTGGATTTAAAAATTGGCTCTATTGGGTTACGACTTAAAAATTGGATATCATATTTCGGGATATCAATTAATGTTTGTAATGACTTAAGTTATTTTGATGGAATCATACCATGTGGAAATCTTGGCTTTGGAGTTACATCTATATGGGAACAAGGACAAAAGACTTCATTGACAGAATTAGATTACGTACTAAAACAAAAGTTTAATAATGTTTTTAATATCAATAATACAAAGTAAAAAAGTCGAAGTGCGACGATCAATACAGTTGAGACTTAAGTTTAATAAATGTAGAACTCGAAAAGGCAGGAATAAAGTGAAACTAGCTAGTTGAAAGAAATTGTGGTTAATCAATAGAAAAATTAAATTTAGGGGATACAGATGGCAGACGCAGTACTGACAGGCCAAGAAGAACACAAAAAAATTAGTTTTTTTACCAGGTGGTTTATGTCCACGAACCATAAGGATATAGGAATTCTTTACCTTTTCACTGCAGCCGCTCTTGGATTTATCTCCGTTGCGTTCACGGTTTACATGCGTCTTGAGTTAATGGAACCAGGCGTACAATATATGCTGTTGGACGAAATGCCGAATGGGCATCTTTGGAATGTGTTAATAACGGGCCATGGGATTTTAATGATGTTTTTTGTCGTTATTCCTGCTCTTTTTGGTGGATTTGGCAACTATTTTATGCCGTTGATGATTGGAGCGCCAGACATGGCATTTCCGAGGCTCAATAATCTCTCTTATTGGCTTTATGTAGCAGGCTCAACATTAGCAGTTTGTTCGTTGATTGCTCCAGGTGGCAACGGGCAATTAGGTTCTGGAGTAGGGTGGGTTTTGTACGCACCTTTGTCGACTAACGAGCAAGGCATGTCGATGGATTTGGCGATTTTTGCAATTCACGTTTCCGGAGCTTCTTCAATTTTAGGGGCTATAAATATGATTACAACGTTTTTAAACATGCGAGCTCCAGGTATGACATTACACAAGACCCCTCTTTTTCCGTGGTCAATCGTCGTAACTGCCTTCCTTATCTTACTCTCACTACCAGTTCTTGCTGGAGCTATTACAATGCTTCTTACTGATAGAAATTTTGGAACAACATTTTTTGACCCCTCAGGGGGCGGTGATCCAGTCCTCTACCAGCATCTGTTATGGTTTTTTGGTCATCCAGAAGTTTATATGATTGTTGTGCCTGGATTTGGGATAGTTAGTCACGTCATTTCTACGTTTTCGAAGAAGCCAATTTTTGGCTATCTGCCGATGGTTTATGCAATGATAGCGATAGGTGCCTTAGGTTTTGTGGTTTGGGCTCATCACATGTACACCGTTGGTATGTCGGTGACTCAACAAGCATATTTTATGTTGGCGACTATGGTAATAGCAGTACCAACTGGAATAAAAATTTTCTCATGGATAGCTACGATGTGGGGTGGATCAGTGCAGTTCAAAACGCCTATGTTGTTTGCTGTCGGTTTTTTGTTTTTGTTTACGGTAGGCGGCGTGACTGGCATAGTTCTAAGTCAAGCTGGTATTGATCGCGCATATCACGATACATATTATGTAGTTGCTCATTTTCATTATGTAATGTCTTTAGGAGCCGTCTTTTGTATTTTTGCAGGCGTCTACTACTGGATTGGGAAAATGTCTGGTAGGCAATATCCCGAATGGGCGGGTAAGCTACATTTTTGGACTATGTTTATTGGTTCGAATATAACGTTTTTTCCTCAGCATTTTTTAGGCAGACAGGGTATGCCTCGAAGATATATCGACTACCCTGAGCAGTTTGCGCTCTGGAATTATGTTTCTTCAATTGGTGCTTTCATCTCTTTTGGCTCATTTGTGTTTTTCTTTGGGATTGTCGCATACACACTACGTTGGGGCCAAAAAATCTCTGAAGAAGCATATTGGGGAAAGCACGCAGAAACGTTGGAGTGGACTCTGCCCAATCCTCCACCAGAGCATACATTTGAAATCCTTCCAACTCGAGAAATGTGGGATAAAAGTCAGCAACACTAGCATGGCTCTGCTTAACCAAAGAGACGAGAAACTAATGGCTGAACTTAATGAACGTTTAATTAACGCAAAAGAAGAAGTTGTTCCTCTGTTGAGTTTAACGCTTTGGCCCCATCGATCTATGGATAAGAAGACGTTCTATAATATTATGATAGTATTATCTGGTGCTATGATGATCCCAGTTATACCTTTTATTGGGAAAACAGGACTTTTCTTGGTTCTACCATTTTCTTGTGTCACTCTTCTCTTGTTATTCTTTTTTATAATGTTAAATTACCGAGCGGGTAGATTATATGAGAGCATAAAGATTTGGCCTGATTTGATTGAAGTAAGAAGATTTGAAGTCAATGGCATAGATAAAAATTGGTCTAGTAACCCATATTGGACCAAAGTGAAACTCTACGAAAAAAATCAAAAAGTTGAGAACTATCTTACACTCAGTGGAGGTGGTAGAGAGGTGGAGATTGGTTCTTTTTTGGCTCCAAACGAGCGGCTAGAAGTTAAAAATAAAATTGAAACTATTATAAAAGATATAACCTAACAAAGGTAGTCGTCTATAATGCGGAAGGTAGGTTTTTTCATTTTTTGGACTAAGCTTAAGGGAAGCATCTAAATGTTATATAATACAGGAATAGAATGGAAGAGATCTTCGAACAAACGAATTTCTCTATTTGGAATGTCAGGTGTTGGAAAAACTTTTATAGCAAATATACTTCGGGAATCAAAGGAATGGTTTCATTATTCAGTAGATTATAGAATAGGTACAAGATACCTTGGTGAGGAAATTGTTGATAACTTTAAAAAAGAGGCAATGAAGATCCCTTTTTTAAGAGAACACTTATTAAATGATAGTATATATCTGTCCTCAAATATTACATTTAACAATCTATCGCCCTTGTCGGGTTTTTTAGGAAAACCAGGTAAAACTAGCTCGGGAGGAATAGACTTTAATGAGTACGTCTTGCGACAGAGAAAGCATTATAATGCGGAAATTAATGCGACAAATGATACCGCCTTATTCTCGCAAAAATCTGTTGAAATTTATGGGTACAAACATTTTATATCGGATACCTCTGGCTCCCTCTGCGAAATAGTTAATCCAGAGGACCCCAGAGATAAAATTTTAAAAGCGTTACAAAAGAATACGCTGCCAGTATGGGTCAAAGGATCACAGAACCAAACAGACCAGCTTCTTGAGCGGTTTAAAAAATCGCCAAAACCTATGTTTTATAATGAGAGCTTCTTAAAAGAAAAATGGGCTGAGTATCTGATGGTATATAATGAAAATCCCGATGAGGTTGAACCAGATAATTTTATGTCGTATGGGTTTAACGCATTAATCCTGCGTCGCCTACCAATCTATGAAAAAATAGCAACTAATTGGGGAGTAACTTTGCAAGCTACTGATATCACTGAGTTGACCACGCCAGATGAGTTAATTGAGATAATAGCAGAAGCAGTAGATAAGAAGAACCTAAAGTAAAGGATCGAATGTGCCTATAAGAATACCAAGAGACCTACCTGCATTCCAAATACTCCAAGATGAGGGAGTGACCGTGATATCTGAAAGGGCGGCTAATAGGCAAGATATCCGACCTCTAAAAATCGTTTTATTAAACTTAATGCCGATGAAAATAGAAACTGAGACGCATTTTGCACGCATAATTGGTGCTACGCCGTTACAGATAGACTTAACACTTATGAATATGAGTACCCATACTTCAAAAAATACTCCAAGCTTACATATGAAAAGTTTCTATAAAAATTTTTCGATGATTTCAGAAGATAAATTTGACGGGTTATTAATAACTGGAGCACCAATTGAACACCTTGAATATGAACAAGTGGATTATTGGGAAGAGTTAAAAGAGATTTTTGACTGGACACAAACTAATATACACTCAACGATGGCTGTTTGCTGGGGGGCTATGGCCATGATGTATTTCTTTCACCAAATTCCAAAATACTCGCTACAAAAAAAGGTCTTTGGTTGCTATAATCATAATAATATAAAGCCAGAGAGTAGATATATGAGGGGCTTTAATGATATAGCTTCCGTTCCCGTCAGCCGGTGGTCCGAAGTACGCCACTCTGATTTTAGAAAGCACGACAGCTTGGAAGTTTTATTATCATCTGATGAGGTTGGTCCTTGCTTAATTGAAGATCATCAATATAGTTGCCTGTATATGTTTAATCACCTCGAGTATGACACTTTAACTCTGAGTAAAGAATACCGGCGCGATAAGGCCTTAGACGCAGAGGCGGTGAAACCAATACATTATTTTCCAGATAATAACGCATCAATGCATCCAGTTAACTCTTGGCGAAGTCATGGCCAGTTGTTATACGGAAATTGGATTAATGAAATATACCAAACTACGCCATATAATATAAGAGAAATTAAAAATAATTAATTTACTTTATTTTTAGGGCAAGTTTTTAATCATCAATAGAATTTACTATAAAAGAAATAATGATTGTGTCGTTTAACAAAGTACAGTAATTTTTGGGCACCGGTAGAGAGCCAAATAGAACACAATAGATTAGAGTCTCAAATTCAATTACTATGGTAAGGGTATGATAGGGAAAAAATATGCGCCATAGTTTACCAAAAGCACCGCAGTTTTATGTTACCGCTCCTCAAGAGTGTCCATATCTAGAAAACCAAATAGAACGGAAACTGTTTACATCACTAAATGGGTTGGACGCGCAAGTACTAAATAATGCCTTGTCAACGCAAGGGTTTCGAAGATCACAAAACGTTTTATACCGCCCCTCTTGTGCGGACTGTGCCGCATGCCTATCAGCTAGAATACCAGTAGCAGATTTTCACTTATCGAAATCTGAAAAACGAGTCATAACTAGAAATAATCTACTTAAAAGAAAAATCAAAACACCTTGGGCAACATCTGAGCACTTCGAATTATTTAAAAAATATGTGAAGCACCGGCATGAAAAAGGTGGAATGTCTGGAATGAGCGAAACTGAGTTCGCATCTATGGTTGAAGAGACCTGCGTACAAACGATCTTAACAGAATACTCAACTCAAGAGGGTTCCAACAAAAGAGTGACAGCAGTAAGTATAACTGATGTTATCGAGGATGGTTTGTCTATGGTTTATTCTTTTTATGAACCAAATTTGCCCCAATTAAGCCTAGGAAAGTTTATGATTTTAGACCATATCAGTTTAACCAAAGAGATGAATTTACCGTACTTATACTTAGGCTATTGGGTCAAGGGTAGTAAAAAAATGGACTACAAAGCCCAATACAATCCCATAGAAATCTTTTTGAACGGAAAGTGGTCTTTACTCGAAGATAAAATTATTTCAAAATATAATAAAGAAGAACGTTCGTCGGTAACTGACCCAGTTCTGAATACGATATATCTCCCTGACGGTGATCAGTAGATGTCGATAAAGTCTTTGTGTTTTGAGCCTACTCACTAATTTGTGTCTAGAAGTTCAATGATATATCTCTATGGCCTGAGGTGCAGGACGTAATGTAAAGGGCGGCAGTTCTGGGTAATGTTTCTTGTAATCTTGCACCTAAAGTGTCTGAAATCTCATTTAGATACATCTGAAAATTTGGAAGAACGGTTTCCTTTGCCTCCAACATCCATGTCAATTGGATCTCGTATTCCATAATTGCTTCATTATAATAGCTCAGCACTTTTTCCTTATTCACCTTCTTTTTCTTCAGAGCTTTCCTTGCCTTTGTTAACAACGATTTAATCTTACTAGCACCAGAAATTCTTCCCACTTTACTTGCTACTAATTTTATTTCATCAGAAACTATTTCCGGGGTACCTACGTCAATTTTCTCACGTAGCCTGTTCAGGTCTGGTCCCAACCCCAACAATCGATCATATCCATTAATAATATCAACAATATCTTTAATACCTCCGTAAGAATTATCAGCTTGCCTACGGTACATCAAGCGGGCTTTATTTTCAGTATCCACCAGTGCACTAAAATTAGTATAAACACTATCCCAATCTTTTGGAAAGGAGCCCTCTACTGCAACGAGAGTGTTTACAACTAAAATTCTGTTTTCTTCTAGACGTTGTTTTAATGATTGCGACTCTTTGTTATCCTCAAGCCTATTTAACTCTTGATCAATCAACTTTAATTCAAGGGTAAGGTCCCTAAGGTCCTTCTCTATTCTTCGAACAAATCTAAGCTGCGGCCGATAAACTGCCGCAGATGCTGCCACCGCCTCTTCTGAGGTGTACGCTTTAGTCAGTGTATCAATTGCACTAATCCCATCTTCGAAGGCTCCTTTTGCTTGTTTTTGCAATGTGGTTGGGAGTATTGACAGGTTAATTTCCATACCTTTAAACAATGCTGATTGAACAGCGTTGTCTTCAGATAAAAGTTTTTCAGACACAAACTCTTCAAGGCAATATTGCAATTTTGGGTTTTTTGGGGGTGGTGCTGAATCTGATAATAAACTGGTTCTTTGTGGAAGGTAATTTACTAATGGTGGATATAACCCAACAACAGCAAGAGCTAGCAACTGCAAAATTATGAATGGAACCACACCCTTGTACATTTGAATTGTTTTTACAGCCGCCGGGGCAACCCCACGCAAATAAAATAGTGCAAAACCAAATGGCGGTGTTAGAAAAGAAGTCTGGATGTTTAAACCAATCATCACACCCAACCAAACGGCAGTTATATTTGCGCTTGGATCAGCTAATAGTATTGGGGCGACAATTGGCACCACGACCACTGCTATTTCAATAAAATCTAAAAAGAACCCTAAAACAAATATTACAGCCATAACAATCAGGAACTTAGACCAAAATCCACCTGGAAGAGAATTTAGGAACTCTCGAACAAGATCCTCGCCACCAAAAGCCCTAAAGGCAGAGGTTAAAACTGCTGCACCCAGCAAAATTATGAACACCAACGAGGTTGTCTTTGCCGTTTCTAACATGACACCCTGCAGAACATTACCTATTCTTCTCAATCGAAGAAGACTCCAAGTAAATGATATTATCAACCCAGTTGATGCGATTACACCGAACCATAAACCTTGCATGTCTTGAGAGGTTTGTGCAGCTTTCGCATTCATATCATAATTATCCAAGCAGTAGAAAATTGCCAAAATTGAAAGAACCGCCAAAATTGAGGGGTAAGGGGCACTTCGCTTTCCAGCAGTGAGCCGATATCCTCCCATAAATATCGCACCCGCCGCTCCTATCGCTCCTGCTTGATTAACCGTCGCCACACCAGACAGAATTGATCCTAATACTAAAAAAATCAGAGTTAAGGGTGGAACTAAAATAAATAATATCCGCACCCAAAATTTTATATTCATAACCCCATCGTATCTAACTGCAGGAGCAGTTTTTGGGAAAATGATAGCCACTGTCAAAATGTACACCATATAAACACCAACTAAAACTAAACCTGGAACTAAAGCACCTAAAAACATTTCGCCCGCACTAGTGGACCCAACGTCTAAGAATGATGGCATTGATATTTCACCAGTAGCATCTTTATGAAGGGCCTTTCGTAACGAGCTTGCTTGATCAGATGCAGAAGCCAACTGATCAGCCAGAATAATTAATACTATTGAAGGAGGGATTATTTGGCCAAGTGTTCCAGAGGCCGCAATGGTACCCGAAGCGAGTGATGGCGAGTAGTTATTCCTTAGCATCGAAGGTAGTGAGATCAGGCCCATAGCAACTACTGTTGCTCCCACTATCCCGGTAGTTGCAGCTAACAGAGCACCAACAAACACCACTGAAATACCTAAACCTCCAGGTACTGGTCCAAATAGTTGTGCCATAGCAAGTAAGAGATCCTCAGCTACTTTTGATCGTTGGAGCATCAGGCCCATAAAAATAAAGAGAGGGATTGCAATTAGCGTGTCCCGCTCTGGTTCCCAATAAACACCTCTCAAATTTGTTACGCCAGCTGAGAGCCATTCATAGGGACCACTTGAATGGAAGTAGGCACTTGAGTTTGACTCAAATAGTAATCCTGCTAATCCTGCAAGTAGAATTGTTACGATTGCGGATCCTGGTAAAGCAAACGCCACCGGGAAACCTGAACCTAATGCACTTGCCATCAATACTATTAGCACGATAAGAAAGAAAAACTCCATCAGTAGTATCCTATATTGTTTTTAGTGTGCCGTCTCTTGGTGTACCAGTCTCTTTCCAGTGTCTTCACGATAATCTGCAATAGATTCCATAAAGTAACTGACGAACTGGACCGCCATAGTTATTCCAAAAATTCCAAGAAAGAGCGCTAATTGGTACTTAACAAACATTCCTACTGTACCTGTTTGAGAAACCTCAAAACTCATAACTGGTTTATTGATGATAGAGTACTTTCCGTTGAACGCTATCACAATAATTGTTAAGCTAGTACTCAAACCCAGTAGAATGCACCCAATCGCATTTAACATCCCCTTCGTTTTCTGTATCAGGCCAGCATAAACGATATCTACCCGAACATGCCCTTCATCGTACAGAGTAAAGGCTGAGGAGAACAAAAACAAAGCTGCATACCAATATCTTACTAAATCTGCCATAAACGGCTGTTCGTATGAAAAAACAAAACGCGAAATAACAATTACTAATTCTGCCAAAACAATTAATAACGCCAACCAAACAAAGCCCAAAGTTCTTGTGAAGCCAGCAAGGAAAAATGAAAAAATGAAAATTGGCACGTGAATGTACGCCCCTACGAACATTGGTTTATTAAGTAAACTAATTACGCTTTCACTAGCAAACATGATTAATATCTTTTCAACTCGTAAAAAGGCTATCGTAACATCTATGATTCCTATAAAAAGCACCGACCAAAAAAATCCTCTTATGATAAATAAATTTATATTATGAATAAGAGCTGCGTCTTGCCGAAGCGTATTGGACCGATGAAAGACATTTACATAACTTACTAATAGAAATGAAATTAAATATACTACTAATTGAAAAAGATTTTGGGACGATACCCCACTAAAAATACTCATCACCCCTGGAAAATTAAAAGCTACGGATAATACATTATTTACTAACAGTCCAAGTATGAAGGCCAGGACATTCCACCCTACCAATCTTACAATTAGAGTACCACCTTCTGAGGATATTGAGCCATTAGCCACAGTGCTTTTTGCCATTGTTTTATTTCTGAGAGTTTTTTTGATAAAGTTAGCGGGCAAAGTTATTAGCCCGCTAACCGCTTATTTTGAATTATCAGTCTCTTTTAGGCTTCAAGCCCTAAAATGCGGTTTCGTTGGTTTATATAACCAGTCTCAAACAACGCGTTCATTCCACCAATTTCTCTCATCGCACCCTGATAAGCGTCATTAATTTCTGCAGCAAGCGCTGAGTGATCTCTAGTTTCTTCAAAAACTTCTTCCGCAGCTTCTCCAAACGAATCCCACACATCGTCATTAAAGTTTCTAACTTGGACACCCTGCTCTTCTACTAATTTAGTAAGGTACGCTCCGTTATTCGCCATCGTTTCCATATACTGATAACCATTCTCTTCGTAACAGCAAGTTTCAATTATTGCTTTTTCATGAGCAGATAGACTTCCCCACCAGCTTGCATTCATACCCATACAGAGGTTACTTCCAGGTTCATGCATTCCGGCCGTATAATAATATTTTGCTGCTTCATAAAATTTCAAGAAATAATCATTCCATGGCCCTACCCATTCACACGCATCAATAGCTCCAGAAACTAAGTTCTCATATATCTGTGATCCTGGAACAGAAATTGGCGATGCACCTAATTTTGACATAACGGTACCGCCTAGGCCAGGTATACGCATTTTCAATCCTTTTAGGTCATCTGCAGAATTGATTTCTTTGTTAAACCAGCCACCAGCTTGACAACCCGTAGAACCACATGGAAGAGCTTTAAGTCCATATCCACCTGAGATCTTATCCCATAATTCTTGACCTCCACCGAATTTGATCCATGCATTCCACTCAGCACTATTCATTCCCATGGGCACAGCTGTAAAGTAAGCAAAACCAGGGTGCGTACCTCGCCAATAATAATCTGCGGCGATATAAGCTTGTGAATTTCCTGATGCTACTTCATCAAACACATCAAAAGGAGCTACTCGCTCTCCACCCGCAAAATACTCAGTAGTTATGGCACCTTCAGATAATTCAGTAATTCTTGCAGCTAAACGTTGAGCCGAAGTTCCTAAACCAGGAAAATCTCGCCCCCAAGTAGAAACAATTGTCATTGTTTTCGAATGACTTCCCGCGATTGAAGGCGTGGCTAACGCTCCTGCTCCAATAACTCCTGCAGTTCCAATTCCGGCTTTGGTTATAAATTCACGACGTTTCATATGTACCTCCCAGTACTGTTCCAATTAGTTCAGGTCATTCATACGAATAGTTAACTTCGTAAAAACCACCCTCTGTTTAAATAAGCTAGACACTTCTAGTTTACTTCTCGTTCTTTCAGTATATTTTATTTTCACGCTGCGTAAACAAAAATTTGTTCTTATTTTTGATGTAGCACCATTACAATATTTTTTTAGCTTTTAAGTTGTTGAATGTTCCTATTTACTTGAATCATTGAGCCATAATGCTACTCTTTAAGTATTTCTAAGAGTTGACGTTTAATACCAAGGATCCTAGAACTATTTAATGGAAAGTATCTGCCGAAATAATGAAACAACAGAGAATGGTAGTTTTAATAAAGATTGAGGAAGAGAATTATTGATGAGTAACGAATTTTCAGGAGCACAAATTGTTGTGAAAGCCCTTCTCGATCAGGGTGTCGATACAGTATTCGGATATCCTGGCGGAGCCGTATTACCCATTTATGATGAAATATTCCAACAAAAAAAAATCAGACATATTTTAGTGCGCCATGAACAAGGGGCTACTCATGCAGCCGAGGGCTATGCTAGGTCAACAGGTAAGCCAGGAGTAGTTTTGGTAACTTCTGGACCAGGAGCTACAAATGCAGTAACAGGTATGACAGATGCTTTGATGGATAGTGTACCTCTCGTTGTAATTACAGGCCAAGTTCCCACATTTATGATTGGCAACGACGCATTCCAAGAAGCAGACACGGTTGGAATAACTCGCCCGTGTACCAAGCACAATTGGTTAGTCAAGGATACAAACGAGTTAGCAGAGACTATTCATAAGGCTTTTCAAGTCGCTACAATTGGAAGACCTGGGCCCGTTTTAGTTGATGTTCCAAAGGATGTACAGTTTGCAACCGGTAAATACGTAGATAATAAAGACGTAGAAAAATTGGCTTTATTGCCACAAACAATAACTGATGAAACTAATATCGATCAGGCGGTGAGTGCGATAATGGAAGCAAAGAACCCTATACTTTATGTAGGTGGAGGAGTGATAAACTCTGGAGATATTGCGACCGGCCTTCTGAGGGAGCTTGCCGCAGAAACAAACTTTCCTGTAACATCAACTCTCATGGGCTTGGGTTGCTATCCAGCGTCAGGAAAGTCTTGGCTTGGCATGCTAGGCATGCACGGCACATACGAGGCTAATATGACGATGCATGACTGTGATCTCATGGTCTGTATTGGAGCAAGGTTCGACGATCGTATTACGGGAAGAATAGACGCATTTAGCCCCGATTCGGTCAAGGTACACATAGATATTGATCCTTCGTCGATAAACAAAAATGTAAGTGTGGATATACCAATCGTCGGAGATATTACAGATGTTCTTACTAAAATACTTAAGAAATGGCGAAGTAAAGGTGCCAAAACAAATCAAGCGGAAGTGAATAAATGGTGGAAGATTATAGAGGGTTGGCGTGAGGTCAAATGTCTTAATTACAAAAACTCGAAGACTGTAATAAAACCACAATATGCACTACAACGCTTAGAAGAGCTCACAAAAAATAAAGATCGTTATATCACTACTGAAGTTGGTCAACATCAAATGTGGGCAGCTCAATATTTAGACTTTCAAGAACCAAAGAGATGGATGACATCAGGAGGCCTTGGAACGATGGGCTATGGTTTACCAGCGTCTATTGGTGTACAAATAGCTCATCCAAAATCGTTAGTAATAAATGTAGCGGGTGAGGCTAGTTGGCTAATGAACATGCAAGAAGTGGGAACAGCAGTCCAGTATATGTTACCAGTCAAACAGTTTATTCTAAACAATGAGCGCCTTGGAATGGTACGGCAGTGGCAAGAGCTACTTCATGGCGAGCGCTATTCGCACAGTTGGTCAGATGCTCTTCCTGATTTTGTCAAATTGGCAGAAGCGTATGGTATTAAAGGAATTCGATGTGACTCACCAGCTGATCTAGATCATGCAATTATGGAAATGCTCGCGTACCCAGGCCCAGTTATATTTGACTGCCTTGTTGAACGACATGAAAATTGCTTTCCAATGATCCCGTCCGGAAAAGCTCATAATGAAATGATTTTAGGCGATAAAAATATAGAAGGTGCTATCGAAAGTGGTGGTGCTGTTTTAGTTTAGCAATATCGAAAAACTAAATATATTTTAATGAATATAAAAGGATCCTTAATGGCCGAACTAAGTCTCAAAAAGGGAACGAATAGCAAAAGTGCCTATAATATTAGAAATCCAATAAGCGATGTTCCTGCACCCCACACCCTAACAATACTTGTTGACAATGAAGCCGGCGTACTGGCAAGAGTTATTGGGTTGTTCTCTGGTAGAGGTTACAATATCGATAGTTTAACGGTAGCAGAAGTTGACCCTACTGGGAAAAAGTCAAGGATAACAATAGTGACGATTGGAACCCTAGCTATCATCGAGCAAATTAAAGCCCAAATCGGTAGAATAGTTCCAGTACACCAGGTAAACGATTTGACTATGGAAGGCCGGCCTGTTGAGCGCGAGTTGGCGCTCCTTAAAGTAAAGGGCAATGGCGAAAAAAGAGTAGAAGCTCTCAGACTAGCAGATGTATTTAGGGCAAATGTTGTAGATAGCACACTAAATAGTTTTACTTTTGAATTAACAGGATCATCTGAGAAAATTGACGCATTCACCGAATTAATGCAACCACTGGGTCTCTTAGAATTGGCGCGTACCGGTGTAGTCGCACTCGCACGTGGCGTGTAATTTTTAAAGTCCCTCACAAGAATTAATTTAACCTTCGCAGAACTTTAAGCGGCTGTTCCTGCAAAGGTTATTAGTATCTCGCAATTCTTATTTCCTTAACTACATCCAGTTGTACCACCACAGGTGTTACATTTCATACAAGTCCCATTACGAACTAACGTGAAATTCCCACAATCGCCGCAAGGATCACCCTCATATCCTTGCATTTTTGCTTTTACTCTCTCGTCTATCAACTCTGTAGAAGCACGTCCTTCAATCAAACTTTCCTGTTGATCTACCACCACTTTGACAGAATCTGCAGAAACGCAATTGTCTTTTTGTTTCCAATCGCTTACTGAGTTTTCTTGCAACGCTAGAAGCTCGTGCGGTAGCCGTTTTCTTAAATAACCAGAGGACGAAATTTGTCTTATCATCTGCATAGATTCTGTAAGTTTTTCGCCTTGAGCCTCAGTGAAATTTCTCACTCCCTCATCATTACCACGCCCTAATTCACTAAATGATTCACCTTCGGGTTTAACATGGGCTAGATCTGTTCTATCCAAATATGAAACTGCTAACTCTCTAAAAATATAATCCAAAATCGAGGTTGCATTTTTTATAGAATCATTGCCTTGAACCATTCCTGCTGGCTCGAAACGAGTGAAGGTAAATGCTTCTACAAATTCTTCCAAAGGCACGCCGTATTGTAAACCAACAGAGATAGCTATAGCAAAATTATTCATCATAGCCCTGAAAGCTGCACCTTCTTTATGCATATCTATAAAGATTTCACCAAGCTTACCTTCTTTATATTCACCAGTTCTCAAATAGACTTTATGACCCCCTACCATCGCCTTTTGGGTATAACCTTTCCGTCTTTCTGGGAGTTTTAATCTACCTTGAGAAACTTCTTTAACAATAATTTTTTCAATTATTTTCTCTGCAAGGGCGAGTGGCCTGTCTGCATGAGGCGTTTCTTCCAACACAGTTTCGATATCATCACTTTCGTCTATTAAGGATGCTGATAATGGCTGCGATAACTTTGATCCATCTCTATAAAGAGCGTTAGCCTTGACCCCCAACGACCAACTCAACTCATATGCTTTCTTACAGTCCTCTATTGATGCATCATTTGGCATATTTATTGTCTTTGAGATAGCACCAGAAATAAAACTCTGAGCCGCTGCCATCATATGAATATGACTGTTTACGGATAAATATCTTTTTCCTGTTTTCCCACACGGATTAGCACAGTCAAATACAGAGTAATCATCTTTTTTGAGGTGTGGTGCACCTTCTAAAGTCATTGTACCACAAGCATGATTGTTAGCAGATTCTATATCAGATTTGGAATAGCCTAAATGACGTAGAAGATCAAAACTCGGGTCATTAAGTTTTTCATTTGGAATTCCAAGTGTTCCAGTACAAAAATCTACACCTAGTGTCCACTGATTAAATACAAACTTGATATCAAATGCTGATGGCAGCGCAGTCGCAATCTTTTTTAATTCGGCATCACCAAACCCATGCCCAATAAGAGAGGTAGAATTTATCACTGGAGCATTATTGAGAGTTCCATGACCCACAGCATAGCTGATTATTTCTTCTATTTGATGAGACGGATAGCCCAGATTCTTAAGTGCAGACGGTACTGATCTGTTAATAATCTTAAAATACCCTCCACCTGCTAACTTTTTAAACTTAACCAGAGCAAAATCAGGTTCAATCCCTGTTGTATCGCAGTCCATGACTAGCCCTATTGTACCAGTTGGAGCTATTACAGACACTTGTGCATTCCTAAATCCATTCTCTTTCCCCAACTTTAAGGCACAATCCCAAGCTAGCTTAGCTCTCTCGACAAGCGCTTTATCTGGACAGCTTTTGATATCTAACGGCACTGGATTTACATCTAAATCCACATAGCCCTTATCGTTGCCATATGAGGCGTTTCTATGGTTTGCAATTACCCGAAGCATGTTCGAGGCATTTCTCTCATACGCACTGAAGGGTCCTTGCAACCGTGCCATTTCAGCCGAGGTTGCATAAGAAACACCCGTTAGAACAGAGGTTATTGCGGCACACAATGATCGACCTTCTTCACTATCGTAGCTAAAGCCCATGTTCATCAGCAGCGCACCAATATTGGCATATCCAAGTCCCAATGTTCTGTACTCGTAGGAACGCTTGGCAATTTCCTTACTTGGGAATTGTGCCATCAAAACTGAAATTTCTAAAGTTAATGTCCAGACTTTAGTGGCATATTCAAAGCCATCTATATCAAACTTGCCTGATTTTAGAAAAGTGAGGAGGTTCATAGAAGCAAGATTACAAGCCGTATCATCCAGAAACATGTATTCCGAGCAGGGGTTTGAACCACGAATTTCACCATCGTTGATACAAGTATGCCAAGAGTTGATCGTATCATGGAATTGTATTCCTGGATCAGCACAGGCCCAAGCCGCATGTCCAATTTGATCCCAAAGTTCACGTGCACTCACAGTTTTTGCTACTTTGCCGTCTGTTCTTCTTACTAGTTCCCAATCCGTATTTTCTCTTACGGCTTTAAGGAAATTGTCCGTAACGCGTACTGAGTTATTGGAGTTTTGGCCTGATACACTTAAATAAGCTTCAGAATCCCAATCAGTATCATATGTGGGAAACTCTATCGATGAATACCCCTGCTGGGCATATTGAAGTATTCGCTTGATGTATGTTTCCGGTATCATTTTACCTCGGGCCGCTTTTATAGCACTTTTTAAGCTACTGTTGGCCTTTGGGTCAAACGCATCCTTTTCTTTACCATCCCAACTCTGAATCGCATTAAATATTTCATTGAGTTGCTGCTCATGGAGCTTTGAACCTGCCACCAAAGAGGCAACTTTTTGTTCCTCTACAACTTTCCAATTAATAAAGTCCTCAATATCTGGGTGATCCATATCGCATATAACCATCTTTGCTGCCCTGCGAGTCGTTCCACCTGATTTGATTGCACCTGCGGCTCTGTCCCCTATGCGTAGAAACGACATTAGTCCTGAGGAGCTTCCACCTCCTGATAAACTTTCTTTGGACCCTCGTAACGTCGAAAAGTTCGTACCAGTTCCTGATCCATATTTAAATAGTCGGGCTTCTCGTGTCCACAAATCCATTATGCCACCCTCACCCACGAGATCATCACTAACTGATTGAATGAAACAGGCGTGCGGCTGCGGATGTTCATAAGCTGACTTTGATTTTGTTAACTTTTTCGTTTCAAAGTCCACATAATAGTGTCCTTGCCCTGGCCCATCAATTCCATACGCCCAATGCAGCCCAGTATTAAACCACTGCGGCGAGTTTGGTGCCCCCATTTGACTAGCTAACATGAAGCGCATTTCGTCGTAGTATGCTTTAGCGCCAGATTCTGAGCTAAAATAACCACCTTTCCAACCCCAATAGGCCCAAGCTCCTGCCAACCGATCAAAAACCTGTTTCGCAGAACTCTCTCCCACATAGCGCTCTTCAAAGGGTAAGGCGCTAAGTTTTTCTTCATCCGCTACAGACCGCCATAAAAAACTTGGCACATCCTTTTCTTTGATCCGTTTTAATACGGCCGGAAGGCCAGCTTTTCTAAAATATTTCTGGGCTAGAACATCTGAGGCAACTTGGCTCCAGTTCGCAGGCACTTCGACATCAGATAATTCGAAAACTACGGATCCGTCGGGGTTACGTATTTCTGATCTTATCTTACGAAACTCTATATTCCCATAGGCTGCGTTTTCCTTGGTGGTAAAATGTCGTTCTATCTGCATAAATATGTCCTCAGCTGCCTGTGTTTAAACTATTATAATTTGATACTATTTGTAATTTTTACGCTCAAAACTTAACTTTCGACTGCTGCGACTTAACTACTACATCTAGTGAAAAGCGCTACTTTAGTAACTAAATACTGGGGCCGAACATCTCCAGGAACCCTTGATGCAGTATTTTAGTACTCCTGGTCAATAATTTTTTTAACAAAATTTTAAAATTTTTCTGTTGACTTATTTAACTTATTTATGTGCCGAAAAACTTACTTCAAAAAAAAAAAAAAATCTAAAAGTTTTATTAAATTTTTTAATATTCTTATTATTCGAATGCTCCACATTATTAATAGGTTAGACAGATTTATTAAAATTGCAGCTTAACGAAGAGTTATAGAATCGTTTATATGATGGATAGTTTGTATTTATTAAAAGGAGTTCTAGGAAGATAAAAATATCACTCTGTCTTAAGCGTTTCTGAGAAGAAACTCATTCTTAAATAATTTAAACAATCAACCTAAATGCCATCACTTTTAATTTATTAAGTTACACGGATATAATTATGGAACTTGCGGTTTTAAAAAACCAATTTTTATTGGTCAACGGCTCAAAAACACTGCCCTTTAAAAACGAATCATAATTATAATTAGATAAGCTGTAATCAATTCAATTTAAAATTAAAACAGTTTCAGAAAAATGTAGTGATGTGTTCTAATCCATTAAATAGGTCGCCACATTTTGATCAAATGGCTTACAAACATAAAACTCCGTAGATTTAGAAGCTTCTTCTGACGCATATGCAATCAAGTCATTTGTGGTATCCACCCTAATCAACCCAACAGGCTTAAGTAAAATATCATAAAACTTAATCGCCTGTGTCAGTTTATTCGTTACAACCATTGCATAACCTATCGTACTAGTTCTCCTATCAGTGTCCTAGTTTCTCAGCTATCGATACTATACGATACATCTCGCGCATTACTGGCTTTTCAATTAATTTTCCATCAATAACCACAAGGCCGGTTTCTGCGTCCTCAAACGTTTTTATTATTCGTCTTGCTCGTGATATTTCTTCATCAGAAGGTGTAAAAATTTTGTTTAAGGGGGCTATTTGCTTTGGGTGAATTGATCCCTTCCCTGCAAAACCAAGGTCCTTGGCTTGCTGCGCGAGAATTTTCATTCCATCAAGATCAGCTAAGTCAAGATATGGGACATCAATTACGTCTAGACCAGCAGACGCAGCTGCATGCACAACGCGAGATCGAGCGTAAAGCATTTGATCCCATCCATTCTTACATCTCAACTCAGCCGCCATGTCTATTCCCCCAAAAAACAGAGCCTCAATACGGGGACTGCTGTGAGCGATATCGTGAGCTGCTTCAAGTCCCTCGTTTGTTTCAATTATTACGTGTAGCTGAGTCAGATGCCCCCGCTCTGTTAATAACTGATCAAGTATTTTTACTTCATCTGGAGTACGCACTTTTGGCATCATTAAACTTGGAGGAGGAGTGTTAGTTTCCAAAACCGCTTGCACATCATCTAATCCAAACCTCTCGCGCATGGAGTTAATCCGAACAATCCTTTCAACACCATCATCAGCTTGAGGCTCCTCAAACAATTTTAAAGCGCACACGCGCGCCTCTGCTTTATCTTGTGGAGCGATTCCATCCTCAAGCTCAATACAAACCATATCAGCTCCCGAAGCTAATGCTTTTGCAAACATCTCTGGTTTAAGACCGGGTGTAAAAATAAAGGATCTTCGAGGCCTTGGAGTTCGTCGATTCATTGTTAAAATCCTTCCATATAAAAAGTATTGCTAAGTTGGCAGTGTTGCCCAGTTTCTTTCAGGAATTGTACGGTCATTACCTTTTACAATTGCTTTTTCTTTATCAAAAAACGGTAACTCAACAACCTTGCAGGAATGTACGCTAGAATCAGGAAGCTTTATGTGAAGGTTCCTCCCTATCCAATCATCAGCTTCGTTGAACCGAGCAAATCCAACTCCAATTCCAAGAGTTGGGGAAGGAACGCCGGCAGTAATATACCCGACCACTGTCTCTTCAGAGAGTATCACAGATCCTGAGCTTGGGATAGCCGTGGTACAAGTTATACCTACCAACAAAGAGCGCTGATCGCGTCCGATAAGAGCCTCGCGCCCAATAAAATCGCCCTTATCTAAGTTAACAAACGATCCAAGGCCAGCCTCATATGGTGTCATCGTTATATCCATATCAGTTAGGTTTCCAAGAATGCCTCCTTCTATCCTTCTGATTGTGAGAGCTCTAGTCGAAGAAACCTCCATACCATAAGGTTTTCCACTTGCTACTAAATGATCCCAAAGTTTTAGATGATCAGTTTTATTGCCCTCCGTATAAACCTCAAATCCTAACTCATTTGTAAAACCCGTCCTTGAGACAAATAAAATCTGCCCTCCTAAATCAAAATATCCAGATCGAAAATAAGCCATATTTTCATCAATTCGTCCTTGCGAAGCAGCATGCATAATATCTAAAGAGGCCGGACCTTGTATCTGCAAAACCCGAGATTTAGGGTCGCAGATCTTTACTTCAAAGCCACCACTATGAGCGAGCAACCAAGTTTCAAACGGGCCATCAGCTTGCACATACCAAAATTTTTGGTCGTCTAGCTTAAAGACAACCCCATCCATAAAGATACCCCCTTGAGGCGTGCAGGCTAAAGCATAATAGCCCCTTCCAATCTGCATCGTACTTACTCTTCGGGTAAGCACCTTTTCTAGAAAAGGGACTACGTCTGGACCTGAAATCTCTATTGGTTTCTCCGGAACATCAAACATGGCGGCACGTGTTCGTAAGGTCCAATATTTTTCTATTGGATCTTCTCCATTATAAACGGCTAAAAACCTATTTGCATATACACCACGGACCATCTGGGCAGTATCTTGCCTCTCCAAAAAGGGAGACTCTTCAAAACGCCTAGCACTTATTCCAACCGTGTTTTTTAAGTCCTTATCTTCTTGTAAATTCATTTCATTCCTTATCTTATTTTAAAAAAAGCCAAAAGTATGAATAATGCAGACTAACGAATAATGATTGGCGGTTCATAGGCAGTAACAGTATCTACGGCACCTTCACACTTGCTAACTTCGACCATACATGAGTGAGCTATTGGCCCCTGCCCCAAGCGGGATGTTCCTTTGTCAGGAGTGAGCACATTAGGATTTCCATTTTTACATGGACTGGCTTCATCAGAAGGATTAACTGGATCATACCAAGCTCCTGTACTCATTTGAGCCACGCCTTCGCGCAGATTGTTATCCAGTTTCACACTAGCGTAGCAGGCACCACGAGAATTAAAAACTTGCACTAAGTCATCATTTTTTAAACTTCTAGACGCCGCATCATCAGGATGAATATGTATTGCCTCTCGACCATTAACTTTAAAAGATTGACTCACGCTTCCATGATCAAGCTGCGAATGTAATTTATCCTTAGGTTGGTTGGAGATAAGATGTAGTGGATAGTCCTTATTACCATCCCCTAACCATTCGCAAGGTTCCTTCCAGCAAGGGAAGCCCGGACAGTCATCATAGTTAAATTTTGCAACGGTTTCGGAGAAAATTTCTATTTTTCCACTGGGGGTTTTAAGCGGGTTCTTTATTGGATTGGAGCGAAAATCTTCTAACATAATGATTGAATGCTCCGGTGCCTTAAACTTAAACCATCCCTCGTTTAAAAATTGACTGTATGTTGGCATTTCTTGATCCAATGACCGCGCATTTTCGCGAGTTCCATCGTATATCCATCGTGGGATCCTCTAGAGTCGACCTGCA
>JGI24920J38491_100471_pt1 | contig 36782 bp, 44 predicted proteins | sample LinPFosmplate8_FD_38491 | JGI IMG/M metagenome (IMG submission 38491)
TGCAGGTCGACTCTAGAGGATCCCACCGAAGAGGAAAAACAGGCTTAAAAGTGATATACAATATTTAGTTAATATGCACCCAAATGTACGGAAGTGGTTGGATTTTGAATATGCACCACAAAAATCACAAGAGTGGTTAAATCTTAGAATGGGTATGCTTACGGCTTCAGATGCGGCGTCGGCTATAGGTGTAAATAAATATGAAACACCACACAAACTTCTTTTAAAAAAATGTGGGAAAGGTGAACCATTTTTTGGTAACGAAGCAACTAGACACGGGGAAAAATATGAAGATGAGGCACGCATTTTATATGAACAGAGACACGGGGAAGTCGTACACGAATTAGGCTTGTGTCCACACCCGAAGTACCCATTTTTGGGTGGATCACCCGATGGAATATCCGAGAGTAACAAACTTGTAGAAATTAAGTGTCCCATGATGCGTGCCATAGATGATAGTGTTCCCGAACACTATATGCCACAGTTACAATTGTGTATGGACATTTTAGATTTGGAAGAAGCAGATTTCATACAATATAAACCAGCCGAAACAAATTGGCCTAAACCAGAAGAATTTATAGTTACAAACGTGAAACGTGACCGAGAATGGTTTGCAACAAATTTACCTATTATGGAGGACTTTTGGCAGAAGGTATTATATCATAGAGAATATGGTATAGATGATCCACCACCAAAAAAGACACGTATGAAAAAAGAACTTGTCAGACCAGATTGTCCAATATCTACAGACACAGATGACGATTATATTGAATATGGATAAATTATACATTCTCAAGAATATTTAACATTATACTCTTTAAAATGATATATAAAATATATAGTATATAAATAAAATCTTTGTCAATAAAAGTGATTAATAAAAAGAAAAATTATATTTGAAATCGAACATCCTTCTCGAGGAGATACCTTGTATATATTAAAAGTTTTTTTTCTTGGTAATCACTTTTATTGACAAAGATTTTTTTCTTATTCTATAATATATGAATACCGTCTTTATTTTAGAAAATGAAAATTTAGGTACGTGGTACGTAGGTAAAATTCATATAAAAATGGGTAAGGATGGATTTCCTATATATAGAACAGTTACACAAGACCAATTAAATGATAATTTATACAAAAAATATAATCAATACGAAAATCCATATATAAATCTTATTTTCTTGAATGAAATATGTCATACGTGTCACGGCATAGAACGATGGTTGACTCTATTAGATTACAAAATCAAACGCGACCCGGAAAAATACGAAGAAATTAAAAAACTTTTAACTGCTGGATGGAGTGTAAATGATACATTAGGATATTCGAGTATATATGTTTTAAATATACCCGAAGACGATACACCCGGAATATACGAAAACCTTAAAAAAAATTGGGGAAGTCAAAGTAATTACAATTTAACAACGTGTCTAAATGTTAACTCTCGTACACGTCATGAACGTTATATAAAAAATAAACAAAACCCCAAATTTTTATTCGAACAAGCTCTAAAATATATAGTCTATAGAATGAACAAAGGGTACACCCCCAAAAAATCAACACTTATTAAATATAACCTAAGTTAACACAAACCAATCACAAAAATAGATTATAAAATGGAGGAACAATATACACGCGCCGTGTCCTTACTCAATGGTCAACTGTACCAACACCAAAAAAAGGGTGTATCATGGCTACTCTCTATGGAAAATCTAGACCGAGGACCAAAAGGTGGATTCCTTTGCGACGAAATGGGTTTGGGAAAATCGATACAGATCATTTCGACAATACTCGGAAACGTAAAAAAGAATACACTCATCGTCGTACCAAAATCTATAGTCACACAATGGGAGAAGGAAATTATGAAATTTGCACCTTCCCTAAACGTGTTTATATATGATGGTCATGATAGAACACAAGACCCGGATGACCTACTCAAATCTGATGTTGTTGTAGCCCCATACTCACTCCTTACGGAAAAAGCCATGATGTTACATAGGGTAAGGTGGGGGCGGATCGTTTTAGATGAAGGTCACGAAATTCGTAACCCGAGTTCGTCTAAGTTTAAAGCCGCGTGTAAACTCCACGCCGATCTTAGATGGATTTTATCGGGAACACCCGTGTTCAATTCAATGAAAGATTTCGTGACTTTGTGTACATTCATTGGGGTTGATCGAAAGCTCGTACAAGGTATGACGACCAAAGTGAAAAACCTCTATTTATTACGCCGAACCAAGGAAGATAATCCCATGCTTGAAATACCAGAGTGTAAATTCGAAAACGTTGAACTCGAAATGTATCCGGAAGAACGCGAATTATACAAATGTGCGTTTATTGAATCACAAGAGATGATCAAAGACATTTTCAGAACTGCCGTAAATGTGAATATGCATAACATGGAAATTTTTGAGTGTTTGTTACGTGCGCGCCAAAGTATGATTTACCCACAAATGTATATTAATGGTATCGCAAAGAAACGCGATGAAATACCCGAGTTTTGGGAAGGTCGTTCTAAGAAAATGGAAACGTTGTTTAAACTCATTTCGGAACACCCGGATGAAAAAACACTCGTGTTTTGTCAATTCAAACAGGAAATGGATTATATACGTGAAAACCTGACGTGTCCCGTATTTCGTATCGATGGGTCTGTTTCTAAAGAAGATAGAGAAAAGCAATTGAAAATGTTCAATGAAGCACCACAAAATAGTGTTTTTATAATACAGGTAAAAGCGGGTGGTCAAGGTTTGAATATTCAGTGTGCGTCACGTATATATTTTACTGCACCGTGTTGGAATCCTGCCACTGAATTACAAGCTATTGGGAGGGCGCATAGATCAGGACAAAAACGAACGGTACACGTAAAGAAACTGGTTTATGGGGATACACCTGGATACCCTTCAGTGGAACAGGCTATGATTGCTCTACAAGGACATAAATCAATTTTATCAGCCGAAGTTTTACGTGATGAACGGTTAAAAAATCAAATACCAACTGGTAATAAAACCAGTGATACTATATCAATTTCGGCAATTCGAAATATTTTCCGTGCGTAATGTAATATGAAAGGTTGCACTGTATCTGACCAATCTATATTTGATACAGATATTAAAGGGTGTCAACCTGTGAGTGTAGATCAGTGTAAATCTGGGTTCAAAGTTTTATCTAACGATATAAATACACCAAAAAATTCATTAGATCAATGTTGTAAATGTAAGTCGGGTACCCCGTGTGATTACTGTTTAAATCCTATAAACTGTACAGATAAGGAAAAACTAAAATACGTTTCGAAATTATCGAATTGTTATTCGGATTTGACAGATGATACACCATCGGATGTTGATAGTAACGATAACGATGTTGATGATATAAAGGAAGAAAGAAGTGATTTTGAAGAAGATGTATACGAAACATTAAAAGATGGTGAAGAATTAGACGATGGCGTCGAAGAAGAAGATGAAGAAAGTGGGGTTTCACTCATATTAATATTATTGGTTATACTATTGCTTATATTACTTGGTGGTGGTTTATATGTATACACTAAAAAATAAATATCAGGGTAATATAAATGCAAACATTTGGATCAAGAGCTGAAGTGTTTCACGGAACAGCAATGAAAACGACAGGCGGATTGACAAAATCTGACCTTACACAAGACAAATATGGTTCGATCATATCTAAAGCCGCGCGTAAATCGGCTTTGGCCAGGATGAAATCGGAAGGGAAACAACACTTGGTGAAGGTGTTCAAACCAAAGAAATCAGGGTTTGGACTTCAACCAAAAGAGGGTACGAAAAAGTACAAAACGTTAGTCAAGAAAATGTTGTAATACTATAGTAAATAATGACGTTGTCTAAATGGAACGAATCCGTTCGATTAGCCAAGATTAAACATGGATTAAATCCATCTTCGTATATGGAGCTCAAAGGTAAAATATTAAAAGAAGCTCAGGCTATTTACCAAATGCTTATATTAAACGACTCTAAACGCCGATAAACTGGAACCCCTTAAGTCTCTGTGGCTCATAAACCACGAGCGAGTTAAGTTTCCAGGTCATACCAAACTTTCTATTCAAAAAATAAACACTATTCATTTCGACAACCGCCGTTCCCGATTGTCGAGCGTATAACCCATTTCCAACATCATCGTATAACGCCGTTTTGTTCTCGTCATAGACGTGTGATTTAACTTTACCGTCCATAGTTGTATCGACCTTAACGCGAAATTTTGGTTCACGATCGGGGGATTCCTTGATATTAGAGTTAAACATTGGTTTCAGTTCACCAACACTCATTTTCTTACCGAAAATCTTTTCACTTTGTTCGGAAACGGATTCAATAACTTTATTTTCGATTTCACGTAAAGTTTCGTAAAATTTCCTCACGTAATTCTCCTCTTCATCCCACCCTTTCATCGCAAAATCGATGTTATATTTAGTCGCACCTACTTCGGGTGTAAACCCTGAAATTCCAAAAGGCATGTACATGCGTGGTATTTGAAATTTCATAAGTCCGTCTTCGGTCGTACATAACGAGATTTTACGACCATCATAGTTGGCAATTTTCAGTGATTCGATAGCATTTGTAAATTTAAGGGCCATTATATTTATAAATGTATATGTACTAAAAACTTTAAGCTTAACACATTTGTTATTTGATTTATTATAAACCTGCTAGTGGTATATCACCACACTGCACCCCTACCGCCGCTGCATCATCCCACTCACATCTAGTGAGGGGGCAATCGGTCGCTGCAACCCCAGAAGCGGTAGTCGAAAATGTATTGCATTCTGGTATATCACCACACAAACCGTCCGATGAATCGATCAGATCCGCGGTCCATTCGCATCTACTAGTGGGGCAATCGCCTTTTTCCACAATTTCACTGCATAATGCATCACCACACGAACCTGTCGGTAAAGTGTCCGTCGAATCGGCACCCGCGGTCCAAGTACATGTCGCGGCGTCGCCGCAATCGGCTCCAGTAGTCAAACCAGCGCCTCCGATTTCTGCGCATGTTTTAGCAAAAGTGTTTGCACAATAATCCACGGAACTGGTTAAATCGGTTAAACTGAACCCGGATACTCCCATAGTCCCTGTATCTCCATCCCACACCTGAGCTAAACTCGATACAGCGGTAACGTCGGTAATTTCTTTATGTAAACCTGTAAACCCTTTCGTTTCAAGACCCGTAGCACCTGTAGAACTGTCACAAAAATCTTTTCGTGCCGTCCACGTGTTTTCAGTTGGTGGTGTTTTCATACTAAACAAATTTGTCAATTTATCCGTGAAATCAGCCGTTTTCTTGAATACTCGTTTATCATCTGTACCACACGAAGCATACAAAAATTCAATAACATTCATAGCCTGCCTGTACGTATAACCCTTGATTTCGTTATCGTCCATGTAGTTTTCAACCAATTTCGTGAAATCGGCGTCCGTTACCTTTTCAACTTCATCATCCCTCTTCTCAGCGTAATTTTCGTAAAAATCTTTTACTTCGTCACAAAAATCCGTACCATTGATCTTCCCTGTATATTTATTAGGGGCGGTACCTTCATATACCATATCATTTTTTATGTCTTCTAAAATTTGAAACATTTTTTCGAGTTGAAAAATACGGATGTAATATTTATCGTTGCCTGGAACGTATCCAAGAAAATATGCACCAGCGCCACTCGCTGAACTTGAACAACAACAACACGCGACTAGCAATAATATTGGTAACATTTGATTATTAGATCCCATTTTATTATATAGTTATAAAATAAAATAAAATGAGATGAATAGAATATATATTAAAATTATAGAGATCCGTATTTGGTGGATGTTAACGAAATATAAATTTTTTAGGCGGAACACATAGAACATTCCGCCTCCAAACTAAACTGAATCGGTCGTGATTTCGCTTTACTTCTGAGGTAATACATACCCGTTTTCAAACCGGTTTTCCACGCGTACATATGCATAGACGAAAGTTTTGAAACGGTTGGACTCTCGACGAACAAATTCATACTTTGACTTTGGTCTATATATACCGCTCTATCCGCCGCCATATCGATGATTGTTTTCTGACTCATTTCCCATACCGTTTTATATAATTCCTTGAGATCGTCTGGGATATCAATAATGTTTTGGACAGACCCATTCGCCTTAACCATCAAATCTTTCATTTCCTTTGACCAGAGTCCACGTTCTTTCAAATCGTTTACCAAGTGTTTGTTTACGACGACAAATTCACCCGCGAGTGTTCGTCTGAGATAGATATTGGTAGTATACGGTTCGAAACACTCATTATTCCCTAAAATCTGAGACGTGGATGCAGTAGGCATGGGTGCAAGAAGAAGACTATTCATAGTTCCTTTCTTAACAAGTTCACGCATGGCATTCCAATCGTATCGCCCACTAAACTTTGGGTCGCGATCCCACATATCGAATTGGAGGATTCCTTTACTGAACGGTGACCCCTTAAACGATTCATAAGGACCATACATTTCCGCAAGTTCATATGACGATTCAAGTGACGCGTGGTAAATGGTTTCGAATATATCGATGTTAAGTTTCCTCGATTCTTCTGAACCGAACGTCATACGGAGCATGATAAATACATCGGCGAGACCTTGAACACCAATACCAATGGGTCTGTGACGCATATTTGAACGTTTCCCGTTTTCGGTTGGGTAAAAGTTTTTATCAATAACCTTATTCAGATTACGCGTAATCATTTTCGTGACGCGGTGTAATTCCTCGTGGTTAAACTCCTTTTTCTCAACGTCGACGTATTTCGGCAACGCGATGGATGCAAGATTACACACGGCTGTTTCATCTTTATCCGTAAACTCTAGGATTTCTGTACACAAGTTTGACGACTTAATGGTACCAAGATGTTTATGGTTCGACTTTTCATTACATGCATCCTTATAGAGCATATACGGCGTTCCCGTTTCACTTTGTGATTTAATGATCGCTTTCCAAATCTCTGATGCGGGTACAACTTTAGTCGCGAGTCCCCCGGCTTCGTATTTCTCGTAAAGATCTTCAAACTCTTTACCATAAACATCCGATAATCCACGCGCGGTGTCTGGACAAAACAATGACCAATTGCCATCAGATTCAACACGTTTCATGAAAAGATCCGGAATCCACATAGCCGAAAAGAGGTCTCGACACCTCGCCTCTTCATCACCTTGATTCAAACGAATTTCAAGGAAATCGAGAATATCGGCATGCCATGGTTCCAAATAGACTGCAATAGACCCTTTACGACGCCCAGCCTGGTTTACGTATCTCGCGGTTGTATTGTATACACGTAACATTGGAATAATACCATCAGATGTTCCGTTTGTTCCGCGAATATGGGATTTGTTTGCACGAACATCGTGAACGTGTAAACCAATACCACCAGCCCACTTACTGATACGCGCACACTCTTTTACAGTATCATAAATTCCATCGATACTGTCTTCCTTATTTGCAATCAGGAAACACGATGACATTTGTGGTCTGGGTGTACCTGCATTGAACAAAGTTGGTGTTGCATGAATGAACAAACCTTTCGATAATGCATCATATGTTTCCAGGACATGATCGATATCATGTCCATGAATACCAATGGCAACACGCATATACAGGTATTGTGGTGTTTCAATAATTTCACCATCAATTTTTTGGAGATACCCTTTCTCGAGCGTTTTCAGACCAAAATACCCAAACTCGAAATCGCGTTCGGTTTTAATGTCATCTTTCACTTTAGACGAAACCTCGAGAACTTCGTGAGTTACGATACCAGCTTTATGAAGCTTACGCATGGCAATGTGAAAATTGTTTGCGGCTCGTTTTTGAATATTACTTGCCGTGATTCGAGTTGCTAAGATTTCATAATCTGGGTCAGACGTGATCATACCAATACAAATTTCAGCCGAAAGTGTATCAATTTCCGGTGTTTTGATACCATCATAAATAGAAGAAAAGACTTGTTGTGCAATTTTGGTAACATCGACGGTTTCAGAGAGACCTTCTGTGAGTTTTGATATCCTGTTGGTGACGTTATCAAATTTAACGTCTTCAACACGACCGGATCGTTTGGTGACTCTCATTATATAATAGGTACGAATCTATTTTTTAACTTACTTGGAGCACGAGTGTGCAAAATCAGCACTTCTAACCGTCACTGGACCAAGAGTCTCAGCTAAACGATTGGGCTGGAGAAGGGATGAATTAACGAAAAATTTGCCGTTCGCATCACCGACTGTGGCGACTGGTGGGTACGAGGCAATGAAACAGTCTGGCGCTTTGCAGACTGGTTTCTCAGTATTACATGGTTTGGTAGAATATGCTTTATCGAAATCGGCGAGGATTAACATTTATATTTACCAATACTTTTTTTCCAGGCCTATATTAAATGTGTGACGCCCTTCACCTCAATACACTCAAACAGTGTCCAACTCCCCTGAACACTTTGTTCTTTTCGGAGTTCAATATGAATTTACTCCAGCGTGGTATCAGACAAAGTTTCAGAGATCAGACTGGTGTTGCCATCGATTATCAAAACCCAAGTGATTTATACAGTATAATGCGCGTGATTTTTATCAATAACTCCGGTGACCCAAACGCTAACGTACAGGAACAGGTCAGATACATGAACGGTATCGTGATTAAAACAACCTCGAGTCAAATACAAACAGGTGTTTCTCAATATATGGGATACGTCCACGATATAGATACACTCGCTGTTCCAAACGATAGACCCGTAAATACAACAACCTACGGTAAAAAGTTCGGTAAAAACGAAAAAATTGGGTTATAATATATTTATCTCGTCATACTATAAAACATGAGTTCATTAATGCTCGATGATAAAAATACCATGGATGACATGAATCCATTTGTTGATTTCATGCCTGGTTCAAGTCGACAACCACATGCGTTCGGTAAACATACACCACCAGTGGATGAACCAGAAGAAGAATCATATAAAAGTCCAGCGTGTGACGTCGTTTCCAAAAACTTCGGGCGCCCTGGGTATAGATCGAAAAGGTGTGATTTATCTAGACCACTTCTTCCAGGAAGAAATATAGATAAAGGGTTTACAAATTTCGAGAGTAACATTGATATAGAAAAAATAAAAAAAGCTGTAAAAGCAGGTACAAAAAATAACTTTATTATGAATTTGATTAGTTTATTGTGTCTGATTCTATTAATTGTAAAGTTCTAAATAATCTATCAAGTGTTACTTGATTTGTAGACGTTTCTATAACTTCTGGGAGTATATCCTTACATATTTCCTTTACCAGTTTTTTCTGCCACGAACACGTCTTATTTATAATTGGAGGTAAGAATGTCGGATCCAAAATTTTTATTGAATTCATAATTCGTATGAGTGAATGTATATTTCTATTTTCACACAAGGCGTTATCTAACGCAATCAAAACCATTTTACGTACAGTTTCGATTGTTTTAACAACCATTGTATCGAGAAACCTCTCGTATCGAGCAGAACCCATACCATAATTGAATTCACAATTTGTTTTTGTCGTGAATGAATCAATTTTATCTTCGTACCCGATACCATCTGTATACTTAGAATAGTGAATTTCGGTAACGGTACACTGTTTATCTATATGATAAAGTTGGTGACACTGTTTTACGAATGCTGTCATGTATAAATTTATAAACACACATCTTTAAACCATTCCAAATTTCTTTATTGGTTTAAACTCAAGTCGTTTATCGAGTTCTTTTAATTCCATATCTTTCTTTACGTCCATACCTTTACACTCGTGAATTTCGAGAACTATACACCGGGAACAAAACCCTAAGTTACAATATTTACAGTCGATTGGTATTCCTTTCTTTTTACACTTAAAACACGGCATATATAGAGAACCTAAGTTATCTTTAACCAATATTTTTTTAAGTTAAAATGTATTCAACAATTGCAAATAATACATTTTCGTATTTTCTTACTCTCAATGAGTTTAGAGACCGTTTAAAACGGGAACACCCCGAAATTGAACCGTCATGGATTAAACTAACAACAATAACCATGATTTCACAATTCAAACGAGGTATAAATATACAATTTCTGAAAACTTTCTTTGGAGAATACGAATTAAAATTATCACGAAAAGAAAAGAAAAAACGTAAATTTATTTGGAGAATGAAGGATACGACGTTTTATAATCAGATATCACTCGTTTATGAAGATTATCACAGTACAAAATCTATAAAGGTATTTCCAAACGGGAGTATTCAGGTCGCTGGGTGTGCCGATTTATTTGATTGTAAACGTGTTATTAAACAACTCTCATGTATGTTCAGTCGAATTCTCGGTAAAGAGTATGTTATTCCAGAAGATACGTTTCGTGTTGTTATGATAAACTCAAATTTTAGTTTGAATAAAAATTTAAACCTTCTTCAAACAGCACAAAAATTTGAATCTGTTTTTAAAACATCATTTGAACCAGATCGGTATTCCGCTGTCAAAGTAAAATTTCGACCGTCAGAGGATATGAAAGAGATTACCACGAGTATATTCAGTACAGGTAAGATTATTATTACGGGTGCAGAAACACTCAAAGAGATTGCGTTTGCGTATAACATCATCGTATCACATATTCTCGAACACAAAAAGAGTATACTTACAACAGATGTCGATCCTCTTAAAAAAGAGGTTTTCGAAATAGCATCAGGGTACCATATAAATCAGATTATAGAAACGGCCAATGATTTAGGACATAAATCATGGGTCGACACTATCAAAAATAAACAAATTAATTTCTAATGTAATATTAATATAAGATGTCTCAAAGACTTGGTATGGCTGATGGCCGATGCTTCACTGTAAACACTTCGAACCAATTACTCAACAATTATCTCATGAAACAAAATGGTATCTCTTTCGAGGATAACTATTCGTTTAGAAAAATGCTCCAGCAAAAGGGCCCAGAACTTTTGAAACCCGTACAAGATTTACAGGGTACCGACAAATGTGGGTCGTGTGATAAAGCACTTCTCAAAGTACCAAACATTTACTAAATGGGTACGATAAATCATAACTTTTAACTTCTTTAAGTTTTATAGAGAATGACACAGTGTGCCATCTGTCTCAATGAGGTAAGGCAGACCCGCACCAACACACCTCTACGGTGTGGTCATTTATTTCATTCACATTGTCTACAAAACTGGAAAAATAAAGGAAAAGTAACATGTCCCGTGTGTCGTAAAGTATTTGACGGTGAAAATTTCAGGGTACAGATTACCGTACATAATTTATTTGAAGATACATCAAATACGGTAACTATAGAAGACGATTTCATTTTTGACGCACTTGATATATTTTTTGATATAGGAAACGATACCGATTTAACGAGTCTTCTTGGTGACTTTGGGGTGAGTGTGGCCGACTTTGATTCCTCTATTCTTAACACAGAATGAGCTACAATACTTTTGATAACTTAACCCAGGGTAATCACGAGACGATGTTCTCGGATCCTGAATACTCTTACCTTTAGCATCGACTAATAATGGACCCGTCGCCCATCCCCTTTTATGACTAAATACATTTGCTTTAAACTTTAAAAGTCTACCGGGTATGAGTTTACCCGCCTTTTTTACGCGACTTACCGGAACTTTAAAGAATTTCGCTATATTCTCGTACGTATTACCTTTTTTTACTTTATATTCAACTGCACCATGTTGTTTATAAAAGTGAAAATCACCTTGTCTAAAGTAGTTTCTTTGATTACCGGGTGCTACAAACATCATAACTTTAAAATGATCCCGTTTACATTTTTCAGTAGCTTTTGCTGAGTACACTTTTTTAGGGTTATCCGCAATAACTCTTTGTGGTAACCCTTTACAATTTGTATACGTATGGGAAAGATTACGAATACCAGCCCGTTCACCTGGTATGCTTTTTTGTAAACGCATTTTTTCGTAATCGCCTACAGCATACGCATAACAATTATTGTTACCTACACCTACGGTACGCCCCCACAATCTCTGTGTATACTTCGGTTCAGAACCACTCAGAGGAAGTCGTTTACTCATTACTAATATCATAGAAAAAAATATTGGTAATTAATAAAATGATCAGAGATCTCGCCAACGCTAAAAAGATGAATATCGCCTTAAAGGAAATTCTTGTATTTATCCTTTCCATCCTTATCAGTACATTCGTACTCCGATTTGCGTGGAACCAATCGCTCGTAAAACACGTCACGGCTCTTAAACCAATTAAGACCTTTCAAGATGCGTTCATTCTTTCCCTCGCTCTCTCCGTTGTTAGAGGTATCTAATTAAACTTCCTTATACCCAGTGATTCTTTCACCAGTTGGTGAATCCATAACTGGAAATGCATCAATTCCGTCGCATTTGCCTTTTTCGCAATCGACGAATTTGTGTTCAATACCTTTCTTTTTTAAGTACTCTAACTGTTTAGTGGTCCATCCACACCATGTCGTACCATAAACGGTCCACCCACCTTTCTGTTCTTGTACTGGTTGTTCGACTCGTTTTTGTACTTGTTGTTCGACCTGTTCTTGGACTGGTTGTTCGACCTGTTCCTGCACCTTTTTATTGCCTGTATTTAAAAATATATACGCGTTGACTGCTCCAAGAATAATAAATGGTAACATGTTTTTATATCTATTTGATATATTTTAATTTTAGTTCCTGACATATCTTAGAGATTGTTTTACCTTTTGTGGGTACATTTAAAACGTTTGCGATTTTAACAAGCTCAACCTTTTTATAGGATTCACACTTACGTGTTCCTATCTTAACATACCCTTTCTTAGATAATGAAACTTTGGGGGGTGCAGGGTTACCACCGTGTTTTACGATGATTGATTTTGGTTTCATAGGAGCGGCACGACCTATAATATCGAGAACTTTAGATAATTCCTGTGTTTTCTCTCTGTACGGTGAAAAGTATCGATCTTTAAATATTCTACTAAATATTGGTAATTTCTCGTGACCAATTGGTGATATACGCAATCTAAAATCAGATACTTTATACGTAACCATACCCAAATAATCAGATGGTAAAACGCGTTCAATAAACTGAATAGTTTCTTGACCACTGAGTATTTTTTCACCTTTTAAGAAATGTCTTAATGAATTGAGAAAATAGTGAACGTCATACATATAATGTGATTCCCTGTATATACCATGTTTACGTTTGTAATCACCCGAATCTATCTCAGGGTTAGGTATACCGTTAATAGCAGAAAAACCAAAGTCGTTTAACGATGCTTCTATACCGATATCATGAACTTTTAGAACTGTATCGTCGACTTTAAAACGTCTTATACCCGTCGATTTAACATTGGTACTTATCAAAACGTTTTCTGTATGTAAATCGTGGTGTCTAAACGATGGATACTTTTTATGAATTCTATATAAATTAAATAATACGTGTGTTACTATAGTTCTTAAATGTATTGGGCGGAGTGTACTTATATTATTTTTTATAAAAGTGGATAAAGTACCACTATTTGCATATTCCGTGTAAATTATAGAGTATCTCTTCTTTTTTTCATTAACACACTCTTGATACCCGTACATTCGCATACCACTCAATTTTTCTATGCGTTTACCTATTTTATATTCGTACCTATTTGATTCGTTAGACACTTTTATAGCAACGGGTTTTTTACACTCTTTATCTATACATCCTAGAAACACTTCACCCATCTCACCCTTACCAATCCTACGTAAACCCTTTTTTGTACTTAAAGACCCATTTACACTAAAATTGGTACTTGGTTTATAGAACACGTTTTCTGGTCTACACCCAATACCCTTAATAGCAGTTATTACATTTTTACCTAAAATGTTTCTTTGTTTTTGAGTTTTAACATTTTTCTTATTTTTAGAAAGAGATGCAATTTTTTTCAAATCCTCAATATGCCTTTCACGTTCCATACTGGTATAGAATAATATTTTATTCGTCAATTTCTTCTTCCGTATATTCTTCTTCTACGATTTCATCACCATCGAGACCCTGGAATGCAAAGGATGGGAGTTTTGCAGATTGTTGACAGAGAACTTGTGAAAGACGAACACTTACCCCAAACTTGTTATCGATAAACCAGATTTGGTTTACATCGACGATACACGCACACCTTTGACCCTTTTCGATCTGGTCAACCGAAATCATTTCACGCGCCGAGTTATACGCCTCAGCCAAGAAGTCACCGGATGGTTTCGTCATGATCTTAAGTTTCATAGTATCCGGGTATTCCTCTTTACCCTGACGAACGAGTGGTTTGTACAGAGCTTCACGAATGACATTAATGTCATACGCTTTACCGAGCCATTCCTTAGAGTTATCAGCGACAGTCTTAATGATAATTTCGTCAAGTTCTTTCAGTTTATTAGAAAGTGCCATGGCGTCTTCATTATCGGTATCAAAGGATAAGTCGAGTGAATATGAAGTTTTATTAGTAGCTTCATCAGTGAAAGCGCTCATACCAAACGGCGAACGCATAAAAGGGAGTTGTAAATAGAGTTTCTTTTTTCCATCTTGTGCATTGATATACACGGTTTTCCCGCCGTTCTTATTCTTCTTCATTTTCGTGAAGACGACAGACGACGGATCAAATTGTTCGGAAACTTGGATAATGTTAGACATTGTATTTTATATATCATATATGAACTCAAACTTTAAGTCGGTTTTTTTTCTTGATACAATGTATATAAAATATACCAATGGGTCTTTTTAAAGATTGTGGTTGCGGATGCGATGGTAAAAAACAGGAACAAAAATTCCTAATTTCCATAATGTCTGCATCAGTTTTCTTTGTTGTCGCGAACCCAGAAACATTTCGCGTTATGCGTAAAGTATTCGGATCGTGGGTTTCCAGTCCAACTGGTTTTCCATCGACAGGCGGTCTCGCGCTCCATACAGTTGTTTTCATGCTTGTCACGTGGGGTATGATGAATACAAAACGAGAGGGATACACATCATCTGAAGCAGTAAAAGAAGAGGTTGTCGTAGAATCTACATTACCACCAGTACCAGTACCTGGTCCACCAACACCACCAAAAATGGTCGATATGCCATCATCATTACCAGGTATGTCAGAACAACAGTTTTTGACGTTTGATTCTGGTATGAAACTCGAATCTATGGATTTGACAACCGATGGTGAAAATCGTATGTGTTGAACACTTAATTAGAATTCTTCATCAAATTCTATGGATGTTGTATCTTCATCCATCTTACCATAATCACCGACACGCTTTTCAAAAAAGTTTGTTTTACCATCGAGTGATATATTCTCCATAAAATCAAAGGGATTTTTCGTATTCCAGATTTTATTGTGACCCACTTGTTTTGATAATCTATCCGCGACATATTCGATATATTCCTTCATTTTTGATGAATTCATACCTATAAGACTACATGGAAGTGCATCCGTAATGAATTCTTTTTCGATAGAAACGGCATCTCTTATAATTTCTTCAATTGTTTCACCAGATGGTTTGTTTTTTAACATATTGAATAATTCAACCGCGAATTCTTGGTGCATTCCTTCATCTCGACTTATAAGTTCGTTACTAAAACATAAACCTGGAAGTAACCCTCTCTTTTTTAACCAGAAAATGGCACAAAAACTACCCGAAAAGAATATACCTTCAACACATGCAAAGGCTAATAATCTTTCTGCAAATGGTCGTTTTTTATCAAACCATTTCATAGCCCATTTAGCTTTCTTTTCTATACATGGAATTGTTTGAATTGCTTCGAACAACTGTTTCTTTTCACTTGAATTTCTTATATATTTATCTATGAGCTTGCTATACGTTTCACCGTGTACCATTTCATTATGCGATTGATAGGCGTAAAATGATCGTGCCTCTGTAAGTTGGATTTCATCCGCAAAATTGTTATTTATATTTTCAAAAACTATACCATCAGAACCAGCAAAAAAAGCTAAAATATATTTTATAAAATGTTTTTCGTTATCACTTAATCCGTTCCAATCGTCCATATCTTTGGAAAAATCAATCTCTTCTGCAGTCCAGTTTGACATCTGCGCCTTTTTATACAAAGACCATAAATTTTCGTGTTCTATTGGAAATACAGTAAACCTACTGAGTGTTGGTAAAAGCATTGGTTCCGATTCTTCGAGGTATTCCTGGAATTCAAAGAAGTCTCCCACCAGGGTACCATTTACAAGTATTTGTGGATATGCAGAAGCTTGTGTGCCACATCTAGTTTTTAGTTCGGTTTTATCAACCATTGTTTTTATGTATTCGAGGTTATAGTCCTTGCAAAGGTTTACTGCGTGTTCGCAATACGTACATCCATCCTTGGATAAAATTTCAACTCCCATCTGTGCTAATACTTGTAAATATTTTTGTCGTAAAACTTTAGATATGATTAATTTTTATGAAATACAGCCTGGAGATTTAGTTCGGGTTCTTGTTAACATAGAGGATGATATAGAAGATGAACTGTACGCCAAAGTAAAAGAAAACAACAAAGACTATATTGTTGTTTCGTATTATTCCGAAACGTCCCTAACGTATAAATGTGCACATTTATATGAATTAGATGAAACTAAAGACGAACTTGTTCAAGAAATGAGCCTTTCTGAACACCATCAGGCTCCAGCCTATTTCAAAAACATTAAGGATAACTTATATGCAATGATAGATGATATAGATTCCGATGAAGACAGTGAAATAATAGACGAATCTGATGATGACGGGAGTGATCTTGAGGACTTTATTGTCCCAGACGACGAAGTTGATGGGATGGTTATACCACCACCAAATAATGCGACCATTGATAAAGAATGGAACGAATGGGAACCTCGAAGCCCGGGTTCTTTACGTTTTAAGGAAATAGTAAATGTTATAGAAACACACGCAAAAATACAAGCGGATGAACTGAATTTTTAAAACCTAAGTGCGATTTATCATTTTCATAAATATACCGATTTAGTATAAAAATGGAAGAACTCACTACTACAATATGGTCCCATGTGGACAAACTTTTAAAAAAACCATTACTAAAAAAACCAATTAATACTTATACGTGTAAAGAATGCAACGGAACAAAAGTGTTCTCAAAAGAAGGTATGCCAACGTGTTCAGATTGTGGACTCGTTGATTCCATGTTTATAGACGAAAGTCCCGAATGGACAAGTGGTATATCCGACGACGGTAAAGTAAACGATCCTTCGAGGTGTGGTGGGCCAAACGCAAACCCTGAACTCTTTTCTCAAGCGTGGGGTAAAGGAACAATTATTGCAACACAACACTCATCCACGTATGAAAATAAACGTATGGCTAAGATTAATTTTCATCAATCCATGAACCATAAAGATCGCGCATTGTTTCACGCCTATAAAAGTATAGATGAAGCATGTCCAAACTTACCTGATTCGGTTTTAAAAGATGCTAAAATGATGTATAGAAAATTTAATTTAGAAAAGCTGACGAGAGGTGCTGTTCGTTCGGGTGTTAAAGGTAACTGCGTTTTATACGCATGTCGTTTATCGAAAATTCCGAGAACAACAAAAGAAATTGCAGACATGTTTAGAATAAATAGTAAAGATATAAGTCGAACAACGCAGATGTTTACAGAAACACTTTTAGGTAAAACAGAAAAAAACTATGTTACGCGACCATTTGATGTCATGCAGAGGTTACTCAACGAATTTACAGTTACAAGAGAAGAAAGACTTAACTGTAATAAAATGTGCTCCAAACTTGAAAACTGTTCGGAACTTATGAGTAAAACACCAAACAGTGTTGCGTCGACTATCATTTATTTTGTTCTCAGGGATAATTTTACAAAAACAGAAATATGTGAAAAATGTGGTATATCTATACCAACACTAAATAAAATTGAAACTATAATTAAAAAATACTTAGAGGAATAGAACACTAAAATTGTAATATGACAAAATTGTTTTTAAGTACCCCGTGTTATGGTGGTATTTGCTTAGAAAAATACATGATAGGTATCATAAAACTTCAACTTCTTCTCATTCGAGAAGGTATCCAACTCATAATTGATACAACGGAAAATGAAAGTCTCGTACATCGCGCACGTAATGTTGCAGTTGGTCGATTTATGCAAAAATCAGATGCAGAATATTTTATGTTTATAGATGCAGACGTTGATTTTGATCCTGCATCAGTTGTTCGTCTTATACGTTCTGGTCACGAAGTCTCTGTCGCCATTTACCCTAAAAAGGTTGTTATGTGGAATCAAGCTAAAACTGCGATAGAAGCAGGTGATACTCGAGATTTATCGATGCTTTCATCCAGTTTAGTCGCAAATATTGGTGCTACCCAAAGATCGGTCGTAAATGGATTTGTTGAAGTTTTAGATGGTCCAACGGGGTTCATGGTTATTACTCGAAAAGCATTCGAAAAAATGCATGAAAAATATAAGGACCTTGATTGTAAAAATGATCATCAAAACCGAGACTTTGACGACTATTGTGCGGTATTTGATTGTATGATTGACCCAGATAATAGAAGGTACCTTTCCGAAGATTACGCGTTTTGTAGACGATGGCAACAAATAGGGGGTAAAATATATGCAGATTGTAACACATCTTTAGGACACGTCGGAAATTTACCCTTTAGTGGATGCTTAAATGAAAGGCTTAAGGCTTAGAGTATATATGTAATAAAATATGAGAATAGCGACAATACTCGTAACACGTGGCAAATCATGTCATGTAAAAACATTACACACGATTCTTCGTTTTAATTTAAAGTGTATGCAAAAGGGTAATACAGAAAATGAAGTTGTTTTTGTAGATGATGAACCATTTGAAAAGGCTGAAATTATTTATAAATATTTAAAAAGTCACGATCGTATTTTCTTTATTGATTTTGGTATTAGTGTTGATGAAGGTTCACTCGATAAAGTCTTTGATAAAAATGACGGTATTGGGTGTCTCGTTTTTCCGGGTGTCACTGAAGGTATAGATTGGGGTATGTTCAAAGAAAAAGTGGTTTCAAAGTCTAAGGAACCTGTTGAACAAATTGGGTTACATTTCGATACAGTAGTCGCAAACAAAATTTCACATGATATATATGCTGTAAACGAGACATCAGCAAAATCGTGGGTTATGATGAATAAAAACGTTATGAAACATTTAAAAGATAAGAAAAATGGTGCGTTTAAGATACACCCGAGAATGAAAAATATGTTTTTAAAATTGAAAGAGGCTGGAATCAAAATTCATGCATATACAGAAGCTAAGTTGGTTATGACATATAGTCATGAATGTATTAGTAATATTCTAAACGCTGCAGGTGTTAAATCAAATTAAAGAATAGAGTAATTATATAGAACATAATGACACGTGTATCTGTAAAGACGGGTGACCCACTTTACAAATATGCGATCTCCTTTATGGAATCCAAATGGGGTACTAAAAAAGGTATATTTCCGGGGTGTCAACCTATTTCAATAGAACGGGAACACTTTGGTATACTCGCAAATAACAATTATGTTGTATGTGAAAAAACGGATGGTACGAGATACATGATGTTAGCATTCATGTATGAAAATAAAAAAGTATGTATATTTTTGAACCGTGCACTCGAAATGTTTGTATGTCCACTCAATTTTAGACGACCGATATATGAAGGTACTATACTTGAAGGTGAATTATACGAGAATATATTCATGATATACGATTGTTTAATGACATGTGGTGAGGTTATTGGTCAACAAAACTTTTTACAGCGACTCGAACACTGTGAAAAGACAACTAAAAAGATGATGGTTTTAAAAACGGATCCAATATTTTTAAAGGTTAAAACGTTCCATCTTCATACCGAGTTTAATAAATTTATGGATGTATATCTCCCAACCGTCAAACAAGAAATGGATGGACTTGTTTTTACACCTATAAACGAACCCGTTCGTACAGGTACACACGAAACTATGTTCAAATGGAAACCAAGGAACAAAAATACAATTGATTTCAAAGTGAAGAAAGCACCAACAGCCGAAACGCCTGGGTGTGTACCGGGTCCACCTGTATGGAGATTATATATACAAGATAGAGGCAAACTTATACACGAGTCTCAGATACCAATTGAACGTATGTCCGAATATAAATGGTTGAGAGAAAATGATATTGTTGAGTGTATGTACGTAACGTGGGAAAAGGGTCCCCTTTGGTGGAAACCATTAAAAAAACGAACCGATAAGACGTTTCCGAATAGTAGACGAACGTTTTATAGAACACTCGTGAATATTAAGGAGGACATTCAGATGAAGGAGTTTTTAGACTGTAGACCAAAATGTAATGACTATCTTCTTTAGGTAATTCACTCAGTTTACCTAAACTATCATCGTCTTGTATGATCCAATCTTCACCGAATTTAGTCATAGATATGTAATGACCACCCCATTGAACACCCTTATGAATTATAGAACCACGTAAATCATACCCCATTTTTAAAGATTTATCAACCTTTACATTACTTTTTTTATCGAATGATACAAGTAGAATTTTCGGGTTTTTAGATATAAAACACCGTGTTGTTGCGACGTGGTGTTTGACGTTATCATCGTCAACATACCCTTCCACTACGTTCCAATTGTATCCTTCCTCTATCATTTCGTCTATACTTTTTACTTCATTTTTCATATTTAAAATATGAATACAAAAAGGTGTTTTTATAACATTTTTACTTGCGGGTGATATCGTTACTTGTGTTGTTTCACCGTAAAGAAGGTCTTTAATTATAGGGTATCCTTTTTCGAGTATATCTATAATACATAATAAAGCGTCCTGAGCATCGTGAGGCTCACCAATTTTAAATCTCGGGTACAATTTCACAAATTCTTGTAAAAGTGGTTCGAGTGTAAAAACCTTAACTTCGTGTGTTGAAAAGTAAACGTGTACAACGTGTTCGTATATTTTTGTAAATAAACAATCACCTTCGTATTTATTTCGTAATATATGAGATGATATATCGTGTATATGTAGAAAACACTGTATAGCCGAATTAAAATAACACGTGTTTCCAATGTTTGTAAAACCGTGCATCTAAAAAAGGTGTATAAAAAAGGCTTAAGAAGAAGACGCGATACATAAATGTAATAAAACATGAACGTACATAAAATTTGTGATACAATTCAACCCATTCTCGATAAACACAAGAATGAAGAACATGTCGAAATGGAATTCCGTCTCGGTAAATATAATGGTACATTCTTTGATACGAATATAGGTGAAAAGATGTATATTAATCTATTGAAAGGTCTTAATAAATATTCTGGTTGGGATCGTATTGAAACGTCACAAACGGATGTCTTTTTTCGTGAAAAGGATAATCTTCGTATAACAATAGATGAAACTACAAATGAAGAAACTATCGTGAAAAAGGAACGGGTACATATCGAAGATTTTAAACAAATCAAGGATACACCTTTTGATATACGGTTTGCCGTATGTAAAGAAATTCCTATGGAACACGATTATGAAAGTGAAATGGATGGTAAAAAAACGAAAACACGTACATCATATATTCGTAAAAATATATCTATTGATATGACATCTATTTCCGGTAACACTCAAGATATGGATTCGGAAGATCCGTTTACATACCAAATTGAATTTGAAATTATAAAACCTCAAAATGTTGAAGATAAAGATACATTATTTAATATTATTCATAAAATAAAAGATTTATTTATTATGTTAAGTTAATATAAAATCTTTGTCAATAAAAGTGATTAGTAAAAAGAAAAATTATATTTGAAATCGAACATCCTTCTCGAGGAGATACTTTGTATATAATAATAAAAGTTTTTTTAGGTAATCACTTTTAGTGACAAAGATTTTATAATAATTATAATGTTACGATACTATATATTATGTTATTGGTTTGGATACTTATGATTATAATTGTATTATTTATAATACGTGGTGTTGATAATATTACAGGTGAAAGTGTGTCTGTTCTCGGGTTTTCAACAAAATACTTTCATATGTCAAACGGTGAATCTAAAAAAATGTATGAACAAATGCTTAAGGATGGTATACCCGATGAATCACTTAAAGAATTTATAATGATGGAAGATCGATTCCTTAATCTCGAACGTTTATCTGTATGTACACAAACATCGAGAATAATTGAGGCATTTGGTCTTTCTAAACAAATAAAAGATGGGTTTCTCGGTTACGATTTTTCATATCATGCGAAACACCTTAAACAAATTGCCGAACCACCCAAACTTATAAATCGAAGTATAATATGTTTGTGAGGTACAAAAGTGTACGTCGGTGGGTTCCCGGTTCCATCTTATGCATATTATCGTATATGAATAGCATAAGATTTTGGTCATCCGGGTCGCGATATGTTTCTAAATAGTCTCTAGCATTTTCAGCGTTTATAAAATCATCCGTACAATGGTATTCAATTTCTAATTTACCCATCGTACACCCACCTTTTCTTTCAATGCTTATATAATCTGCTAAAGTATAAAATATACTATCTATAATGCTCGACAAAATATATTTATCCCAACGATCTTTATAATCTATAATAAAGTCATTTGTATTTTGTCGGACACGGTTTAATATTAATTCCCTTGGGTCTTCCATCCTTTTATTTAGTTTTGCGGTTATTCTTTAACGCAGATGGTGTATTTTGTTGAAGTTGACGTTTTATCATAACGTAATTCTTTATTTTAGTACTATTAAGAGGGTACGTCTTTGGTAAATTTGTTGCGTATTTTATAACGTTATTTACCATATTTTTACCAAACTTACCGTATAACTTTTGTGCTTCATTTCGGAGAAGTTTTTTCTTAAGGGTGTTTTCTTGGTTAAGTTTCATATCTTTGACCATCGCCTTTTTGATATCGTTCGCGACCATCTTTCGTATAACACCGTTACGTGAAGTTACATTAAGAGAATTATTCTTTTCGGCCTTATTTAATTCTCTCTTTATATCACGTACATTTTTATCCAAATTCATAACTTTACCATACTTTGTCATCCACTTTTTACCATACATTTTAACGAGATCGTTTCTTATACCCATATCATTGAGTTTTCTTCTCTGATTGGTCGTGTTTCGATTTCTTCTCATTTTAAGCGCGGTTTCCATTTCATTTGCAAGTGAATTTGGTGTATTAGGTGTTTTCGGTTTATTTTGAAGTTTTTGGCAAAGTGTTTTTACAGTATCCTTATCGTCAATCGTGATACCCTTAGATAATGCCATCGCAACGAGTTGGTCTTTTTTCATTGTTCGACACAATTTTCCATCTATTTTTAACTTGGATGTACCTTTCTCAATCGCATCCAGTGCCGAACATATAGCATTTTTATTATTTTTTTCACGTATCCCGACAACACCCAACTTTTTAGCAACGTCGAGTAAAACGGGTTTTGTAAGTCTATCACACTTACGCCCACCTATTTTCATAGTCCCATCTTTATCATATGAAATAGAAACGTTTTTAGGTGTACTTTTTTTCTTAGATGTACTTCGTTTCTTTGGGATTTTAAAACAGCAATCTGATCCCTGTGGGTTTTTACGAACTTCAAAACCATTTTTACATGGTGGACGACGTGGTTTAGGACACGTTGATGCTTTTACACTTTTCATCACAGGGAGTTTTGGGGCATTTACATTACGGTTTACCAACCCCATTGTGTACCCTAAAACATGGAGTAGTTTTACCATATCAACACCTATTTTATACGCATTTTCAAGGTCATCTGGGTCACTTTCACCTTGAACTTGAACGACACCCGAACCAAGTTTTCCAGATTTAGTCGATAAAACAAAATTATGGTCTAAATATATAATGTATAAAAAGGGTGTTGTTTCTGCTTCATAGCTAATACTTTGAGCTTTTACAGGATTTTGTTGTGCAATTCTCGTTAAATCAAAGTTTACATTTGTATTAAAGAACCCCGAAATATTGTTATATTCAATATCACTATACAAAAAACCTTGTTTTTGTGTATATGTATCAACTAAATATTTACGCAAAGCTTCTGGTTGTTTTTTAAGATTTGTAGACCCTAAAAACCCACCCGAAAAACGGATTTTACCATTACTGTAAATGACAAACGTGAATTTTTTCTGTTCAGTGCCGTCCATGGTGTAACCACTTAACTGTACTGAAAAGAATTCCTTTTTTAAATCACCCTTTAAGCCAAAATTAGATGTGTGTATGGCACCCGTTTGAAACCTTCCATAATAACCCTTAATCTCGTTAAGATCAATGGTTAAACCAGTTGCTATTTGAGCATGACCCTTTGGTTTTTGTTTTAAAATGTATTGTAAGTCTACACGTTTTTCATCCTTTGAAAACTTTTTGTTTACAAGAACATTGTACATACCCGGATGAAATTTTCCAATTTTGAGACCACCCTTTTTAGTTGGTACTACCTTGGATTCGGTCTGAATAGACACATTCGAATTTTTTACAAATTGCCTGGGATCCATATCTTAATCTAACGTGATATTTTAATTAATAATCGTTAGCAAATGTAGCATCTTCATTTACTATATCTAAACCAAATATGAACGCCTGTCTGGAGTAATTACGCCCCTTATATGTGAGTGTTACTTCGCGAACTTCTATTTCACGCTGACTGAATGGGCCCACGTAAAAATCCTGAGTAAATCGAGGTTTTCCAAGATTATTTGCTTGACAATGCGAATTGAATAACGCGACGAATTCTTTTTGTGGACAAAATAATTCTTTTCCGTAATTTACACCGGTCGATTGCATGAAGTTTTCGAGTGTACTCGCAATCGTTGCGACTTGTTTTTGAACCACCTTGAAATATTCTGGAACGACATTCCAAATATCTCGATCTGCATACTTTTGCGCGTATTCAAGATATGCACGAATACACTTTTGAAGTATGATGGGTAATTCTGCATCGAGTTTATATTCGAGTGTTGGGTCGGCATCCTTGACTTGTTTACCAAAGTTCCAGGTAAGAATACGACGCAAAACACTACCTGAATTATCTTTCCAATTTGGAACTTCATTACCACCGAGTACACCGGGTGTTGTCCATTCAAACGATTTAGCTTTTTCATGTTTTACTGCAATGGATACGTCTTCACCAGACACAATAGATTGAAATTCAGCTTGTTCGAGTTGTAAATCACCTTTTACTTCGGGGGCTATGAACATAAATGCATCATAAATGGACGATAATCCAAATTTCTTTTCAACATTATTTGAAAGTGTACGTACATCGTCGGCGTTATAGAATTTACGAAACACCTTTGTGATAAGAGTCGATTTACCTGAACGCGCGATACCTTTTAAGAAAGGTATAATCTGCCATGTATCTATATCATTTACATCAAAGCATAAACGACCACCCATAACATACATCCATTTAGATATATCAGAATCAAACTTTTGGTAATCGAGAACCGATTGAAAAAAGGGAGTTGGAATATCATACCAGTTTTCGAGGTGTTCGTAATTCGTAAATTCCTTATCGAAATATTTACAACTTACAATGGTTTGATCAAGATTTTTAAATTCACGCGACTCGTACGTATAAAAGTTCGATTCATATAGACCTGTTTGTGCAGACCACTCTTTACCTATAAAAATACCATTTTTAAACGACCATACATGTCTATTTTTAATAATCTCTGGAAACTGCATATCTTTACAATGTGTTAAGTGTCGAATAACGTCGTTATATGCTGATCCACGACTCGATAAATTTTTCCAAAGTTCGTACCGTGTTTCTTTCTGTGCAACCCCATAAACGTATTCCTGTACTGTTTCGACCTGTTTCCATGCACGTGTATCTTTACCATCTTCGGTCTTAATTTGTGTACAACAATACCCCTTGTATCTTTTAACATTCGTTTCGTAAAGGTTTTGTAAACACGCGAGAATTGCCTGTTGGTATGGTGCCAGTTCTTCCACCTTTTCCATGGTAGAACACCTAAAAATAGATGGATCCGATTCTGGGTTTATGGGAACGTATGTCGGGTTATTGATACGTTCGTGTATACGAGCTGCCCTAAAAATAATTTGCCATGCGTCGTCGACCTGATCAATAAGACGATTTATACGCATGGATATTTTCATATCTTCATCGTCTTCGGTATCTAAAAGTTTTAAAACTTCAGCCCGATGATACATTTGTCCCAACTGCATTTTTAGGCGTTTGTGGTTTCCAGAAACAAGTTCAACGTCAAACCGAACGGGTAACCCCGTTTCAGGGTCGAGGTCCTGAGGATTTATAAAGTTTTTATATCCAAGTTGGAACGATATCATACTATTATCCGTAGTATTGATGTCCCACATATCTTCTAATTGTGATAGAAGGTGCATAAACTCTTCAGGGTTGAGTGATTGAATCTGGTTAGACCACATAATAGCATTGGATTCACGTTGATTTGATTCCGAACTAATAAAATGTGTTTCCTCCATTTTCTTTTATTACATATGGATTATTTTTCTAAGTTAATTTTTTTGCATCTGAGATAACATTTTTATGAGTATTTTGTTTTGAACTTCCATCTGTCTGGAAATATTTACCAGTGCGGAACATACGGTATCACCATCTTCAGTCGCGAGGACCGAACTTAAGAGTCCACCCATATCCATCATATACGGTTCATCTTCGAATTCATCTTCGAAATCATCGATATCCGGGAGTTCACCTCCGACTGTAGTTAAGTCATCTTCTTCAATATTCGATCCAGTTTCAGATTCAAATTCGCTATTTTCATCAATTTCTTCAGACTGATCAAATTCTTCGGTTTCTTCAATTTCTTCAATTGGTTCAATAAGTGTTTGTTTCTGGTCGGTCATTTATATGTACCAGGAAAAATAGGGTCGGGTTTTTTCGCAGGTTTCACCCGAAATAAAAATCTCTGCCTATAGTACAAAAACAAACAATATGGCCGGTGGTCTCATGCAACTCGTCGCCTACGGCGCCCAAGATGTCTACTTGACTGGTAACCCAAAAGTCACTTTCTTCCAGGCTGTTTACAAACGCCATACTAACTTTGCGATGGAAAACATCGAACAAACTGTCAACGGTACCGCCGCGAACTCCGGTCGCGTCTCCGTCACGGTCGCCAGAAACGGTGATTTGATCGCGGACATGTACCTCGAATTGGCGGCCACCACTGCCGCCACTGTCGCTGCTACGGATGCGTGGGTCGCGGAACGCGCCATCGCCACTGCTGAATTGTCCATCGGTGGTCAAAGAATCGACAAACACTACCAAAAGTGGTGGAGATTGTACGCAGAATTGTACTTGGATGACGGTAAGAAGTTGAACTACGGTAAGATGACTTCGTCTTCCAAAGCGGGTACAGTTTATTTGCCATTGATCTTTTTCTTTAACAGAAACCCAGGATTGGCCTTGCCATTGATTGCTTTGCAATACCACGAAGTCAGAATTGACTTGGACTTGGCCTCCGATTTCGGTACCAACTTTACCTCCTTGAAGGTGTGGGGTAACTACATCTACCTTGACACTGAAGAGCGTAGACGATTCGCGCAAAAGGGTCATGAATACTTGATCGAACAAGTCCAACACACTGGCACTGACTCCTTGGCCGACGCTGACGCCACCAAGCAAGTCAGATTGTCGTACAATCACCCAGTCAAGGAATTGGTGTGGTGTACTACAGTCGCCGCGGAAACCTCCTTGTGTAACTTTACCAGTCAACCAGTTACTGTCACTTCGAACGTCGCCGCACTTGTTACTGCCGATTCCAACGTGTTCATCAACCCAGCCTCTGCGGGTGCCCCACAATTGATGTTGGACGCGGATGTTCAATTCGATGAAAACTTTGTTGGTCCATTGTCGACCTTCAAGTTGGTCCTCAACGGTCAAGACAGATTCAAGGAACAAGATGGTAAGTACTTTAACCAAGTCCAACCATTCGTCCACCACTCCGGCTCCCCAATGCCAGGGATCTACTCGTACTCTTTTGCGCTCAAGCCAGAAGAGCATCAACCAACGGGTACATGTAACTTCTCCAGAATCGACAACGCGCAAGTTTCGGTTAAGTGTGGCAGAGGCAGCAGTTCCCTCCACATGTTCGCGACGAACTACAACGTCCTCAGAATCCAATCGGGTATGGGTGGCCTCGCGTTCTCCAACTAAGCGTCTATTAAGCGTTTAAAAATTTAAAAAATAAATAAAATTTACAATTTAAAAATTAAAATTTAGACCAAATTTTAAAGTTTAACACCCAGAACTCGACGCAATTTTTGCATGACGTTATGATCCGGAATTGATTTACCTAATTCGTATGAAGAGATAATATCTGTTGATACGTTTATAAGACCCGCGAGATCTTTTTGTGTATATTGTTTTGCAACGCGTGCCCGTTGGATCGTTAATCCCGTTTCTTTACTCACTTTTCTATGTGTACCACACAATTCAGCTTCCTCGAGTTTTTGTTCCGGTGATATACCTGAATACTGACTTCGTTTCGGTAACTTGATTTCTTGACCCATGAACTTGACGTATTTTTCTTTTTCACGTGTTTTGTCGATTTTACCTCGAACAATAACTGGATCCCAATCCATTTGGTTTAGTATAGGCTTAAAATTTTAAGTAGTTATACAAATATAATGAATTTTATAATTGGAATATCAGTAACTTTGATTATACTTGGTTCTGCTGTCTTATCACTTTTCTGCCCAAAATCGTGTTGCGGTGATGATACCGAAACTGAAAGATAAAGAATTACGTATGTAATATATAAATGAAAAGTGCTTATATATTCTTAATAATTTTTGGAAGTGTGTTTGGTTCATGTGTATTGTTTAATCCCGTGGTTAAATGTTATTATTACTGTTTTCCATACAAAAATAATGAACACGTTGTTGAAATATAAAGATTTTATCATATATACTAGTAAGTATGATAGAAGTCTACACAGACGGAAGTTGTCTGGGAAACCCTGGTCCCGGTGGTTGGGCGTATATTATAGACGACTTTATAGGTCGAGGTGGTGCTAAGGTAACCACAAACAATATAATGGAAATGACCGCGGTCGTAAAAGCACTCGAGAAGTGTATAGAATTAGGACACGATACTGTAACTGTATATACCGATAGTAACTATGTAAAAATGGGGTTACTCGAGTGGTCGAAAAATTGGGAACGTAACGGTTGGAAAACGAGTAAAGGTGAACCCGTAAAGAATAAGGATTTATGGATACATATGTTATACCTACTGCGTAAAATTGATTTTGTTGATATAAAGTGGGTCAAGGCACACAATGGAAACGAAAAGAACGAGATTGTTGATACACAGGCTCGTGAGTATGCCTATTTATTTTCTAAGAAAGAGTAATGGGAGGCGACACTATACCAGAACAACATTATTGGTGTCCAAAACAAGAAAAGCTCCTAATCCGATGGGCCGAAAAGGCTGCCGGATACAGATGGCTACATAATCACGCGCGTATGTTTTATAAGAAACAGAACGATTGGTTATCGTACCCATGTATAATCATATCGAGTATTACAGGTGTCGGTGGTTTTGCGGTTTTAAGTCCTAATGATCAAAATATGTCGACCGAACAAAAACAAAAAATTGTTATTTTTCAATACTTTTTCGCGTTTTTGAACGTGGTTGCGGGTATACTTACATCAATATCAAAGTTTAACAATTCTTCACGTATGATGGAATCACACTCGGTCATGTGTGTACAATATTCAAAATTTTATAGGAACATTGATATGGAATTATCACTCGAAACGAAATACCGCGAAGACGTTTTAGATTTTGTGAATAAAGTGCGTCTAGAATACGATAGATTACTTGATGAAGCACCTGATATACCTTCACATACAATAGAGGCGTTTAACGATATGTTCCCCGATAAAGAAAATAAACCTGACGTGTGTAACGGGTTAAGTATAATATCACAAGATATGACTAAAAGTGATGAAATACGAACATCAAACGTGGTAAAAAAATGGATATTGAAACAAAAGTCTTCACGAGAATTACCAACACCGAGACAATCACTAGATTTAGAGTCTCACCCTTCGTGTGGGGTATAAAGATTATGATTGATATATGAATATGATCCTATAGCTCAGTTGGTTTAGAGCGCGGTGCTTATACATTACTAGGTATACCTAAGTGACTTTAGTGTCACAAACGCAACGCCGAGGTCGCGGGTTCGACCCCCGCTGGGATCACACCTACTTTTTAGATGTACTGTTCTACATGTAAAAAGTTTTATTGAGGAAAAAATTTCAGTTCTTTTTGTTTAATTCGAATAAAGCGTATTCTATGAATACACCTGGACTAGGATGGTCCGTCATCACAAGTTCATCCTCTAGATCACCTAGAAAATCTGATTTTTCATGTTCATCGATGTCATTATATATGTAATTGATAAGTTTTGCATTTCTTGATGCGGTTGCCCCGACCATAGCGTAATGTACACAATGTCTAGGGTAACCACATTCTTCATATAAATACTTAAATGTTTCTAAAGCTGTACCGTGGTTTTTACCGAATGCCGCAGCAAAACTTAAATCGTCTTCATCTTTTCTCATATCATCACCGTCATTGGGTATTTCTTCTATTATTTCATCAATTTCGCTACGACGTTTTTTTAATTCGTCGAGTTCGCCGTTTTCACACATTTTCCAGATAGATTTCATTTTCTTTTTAATTACTGTAACTAAATAACATAACTTAGGTTTCTAACGTGTTAAAGATATACCACGTTAAAAAGTAAATGATTAGAGTTTCTTCAATTCCTCCGACACCCGAAAACAAACGTAACCAAATACGTAAGAACATTCTTGAAAATACGTATTCTAAAAAAATAAATATTGCGTTTCAAACGTTTGAGAACCCACGCCTTCAGTTTAGGTTCGCGGAAGCACTCGACGAAGCAGATGAAAAGTGTTACGTTTCGGGGACATCAGAGGAGTGTTTTGCGGCATGGCAAGAAGTTGATGAATTGGAAGATTCAATGATGCGTCTCGGTGTAGAAGTATTTCAAAACTATAGTATGCGGTACGGCTCATTACTCAGACGTACGTTCAAACTTAGATGGAATGTTCGTAACGTTGAGGACCATCACGTCATACCAAAAGAGTTCAAGAGTCACCCAATTATTGAAAAGGTTAAGTATGATATCCACGCGAGTGAGAATATAATCATGATGCCGCGTGAAATTGGTAATTTGCGTGAGAATAGACTTACACACAGAGGTAATCATAAAAAGTATAACGAATATGTCGGTAACGTTCTCAATTCGATGGAAAATACCGATATATCCGAACCAGAATTTAAAAAGTTTATTGATTTTTTAAAAGATGGGTGTCGGTTTCGTCCACAAGATATACCTTGGAACTAATTTAGTATCCGTATGTAAGAACTTTTGTTGTTTCCGTTGGGTACTGTCTAGAAAAGAACTCTTTACGTTTCCAATCACTATGACCAATAGTACTCGGACCCGATCGATCTATTTCCATATATTTTCGTAAATCTTTATAGTAAATACGTGCACCTTTCGCGATAAGATCTTCATGTTTCATGTCAACATGGTTATCTATAGGAAAAAAGTGTTTATAATACTTTCTCATATTATCGACGTTTATGAGGTAACATTTACAGCTTGATATCCATTTAACGCGTTCAATATCGTTTTCTATAGGAACACTTTTATCGATATATCTCGATAAACAGTGAAAAAAGCACATTTCGAAATTATTTTTTTTAGTGTCTATAACCTTTTGTATTTCGTGATAAAACTGGTTATTTTTTACGATTACATTATCTTCGAAAACAACGGCATATTTAAGACCCTGATCAAAACATCGTTTATAAAAGTCCATGTGGCCCATATAACACCCTATAGCCCCTAAATTGAAATGTGTTATGTCAGGTCTTTTATGATTACTATTATAGTGTAATCGTAAAGATTCATTATAATGTTTTTTTTCAACAAGAGATTTATATTTCATTGCGTTTGTTAGTATCTTTGTATCTTCACTGTATATGAGTTCCAACGGTATAGATGAATTGTGATTTCCTAGAAAGTTTTGGCGTCTTCTGGAAGATGTTGGGATAGTGATAAGGAAACACTTATACCCTGGGTTTTTACGGGATCGACGTAAAAAAAATATAACAAGTACCAGTAGAAGAATCGATATTAAAATCGGAATGAACATTCTTACTTAAAGAGTACAGACAAAATAAATATGGGGAGCTATTGTCATATAGTGGTCAGTATCTTGGACTTTGAATCCAATCACCTAGGTTCAAATCCTAGCAGTAGCTGATAACGATGCCGTGGCCGAGTGGTCTAAGGCGCCAGATTAAGGCTCTGGTTCGAAAGAGCGCAGGTTCAAATCCTGCCGGCATCACCGTGCGATAGCTCAGTTGGTAGAGCATTGGATTGTAATTGTAATAAATTATTATAACTATTCGTTTAGTCACTAAACTCCAATTGTCCCGAGTTCGATCCTTGGTTGCGCGACCCCTTCTCTCGTAACTCAGTTGGTTAGAGTGTGCGACTGTTAATCGCGAAGTCACCGGTTCAACTCCGGTCGAGAGAGGTTTTACAAATTTAGCAAACGATCGCAGGTTCGAACCCTGTCGCGAGCATATTTCTCTAGTCGAGCTCGTGTGGCCAAGTGGTAAGGCATTTGCTTTGTATTTTAATAATTTTTTTAAATAGTGTGCCCCACATTTTAAAAAGTTTTGTCGTCTAAATATAACAGGACACCAAGTATGTTATTAACAAATTGGCTTGTTTTACAAACTGAAGAACCTTACGTTCCAATAGATCAGACGTTTAATACTACTAATAATATTCAATATTTTACAGCACCAGCAAGCTCGGAAGTTACATTACAAGTTGTCGGTGCAAAAGGCGGTGATCGCGGTAGGTCAGGTGGGAGTGGTGGATATATTACCATGAATGTTCAACTACAGAAAGATGTACAATACCAAGTCGTCGTTGGTGCCAGAGGTTCAAATACAGGTGGTAGAAATGGTGCAGGTGGAGCAGGTGCGTCGGGTTTCAAACACCCTACTGAAGGATGGTACGTTATTGCGGGTGGTGGTGGTGGCGCGGGAGACGATGGGAATGGTGGGCGCGGTGGTGTTCCAACGTCACTGAATGGAGCTAATGGAAGCGGTAATGGAAGCGGTGGTGGTGCATCTACAGGTGGAACTGGTGGCGGTGGTGGTGGTCGTCGAAACGGTTCATCTGGTAGTGGTAATAATGGAGGTAGAGGTGCAACTGAAGGGGGGAATATAGGTAGAGGATTTGGTGTTGGTTATGGTGGATATGGGGGGACAGGTGGAGATGATTTTGGCGGCGGTGGTGGCGGCGGTGGATGGTTTGGTGGTGGTGGTGGTGCTATTAATGGAGGTGGTCATGGAGGTGGCGGTGGCGGTGGATCAACATATTATCAAACTAATAATCAAAACGTTTTGACAAACACCATTCAAACCAGTGGATTATCTAACGGCGGTAACGGATGGATACGAATTTTCACCACTCCTCCTTAACTTAAAAAATAAGTGAGTTGTATAAATATATAATATGGATAATTTACATGTGTTGTTTCCGACATTGGTATACGAAAAAACAATAGATGAAGATTATTCATATATAGAAAAAAAGTTAAAAACTAAACAGTTTGATACTTGTAAACAATGGAGATGCAATATGAAAACAAGTATAGATAATTGGAATCTTATTGAAGATGAAATGTTTGCACCACTTTTAGAAAAAATAAAAAAAGAGGTATCACAATTCTCGGAAACATTTGGTGCATACGGAAATGCTAGGGTTGTAGACGGATGGATAAATATATCTGCACCTGGTTCGTATCAAGAATATCATATTCATACAGACTGTCACTTTAGTGTATCATATTACATCAAATCAAAACCTGATTCTGGAAATATTGTTTTTAGAAGTCATGAATGCAATAGTGATATGTTCACTTTACCTCTACGTGAATTCAAACCAGCTTCATACAAGACTTGGGCGAGTGCTCCAACGCCCGGTAAACTTCTTATTTTCAGATCGAATCTACAACACATGGTCGAACAAAATCGTTCAAATGAAGATAGAATAAGTTTATCTGCAAATTTTGTAATTGATGAAGAAAAATAATCAGTCTTTTACTATATTTTTATAATATTCATCTGAGATTGTTGCATTCACATTAAATGATATAATTGTCTTTTGGTCATCTTGATATACTAAAGGTGCTTTATGTACCACAAAACTTGGAAATATAAGAAGGTCTCCTTCATGTACATCTATTTTTTCAATTTTATTTTGATCGTATGGATGTATTATTTTCGTTTGTGGTGCAGATTTTGGTAATTGTAAATAATATACATTTGTAAAGTTTGCACTATGACTATGCCATCCATGACTATCACCTTTATTATATTGCTGAAACCATATTTCATGAATAGAATACCCGTCATATCCTAGATTTTTATACATATATAATAAATCATCTATCAGATGGGGAATAAAGTATTTTACCCAGTCCCTTTCAAAATTTGACGCATTGTACCAGTCAGTTTTACTAATGTTTGTTTCACACACTGGATCCCTGGTCAATTTACATTCTGCGGTATTTAAATGACGAAGAAGTTCATTTTTTATTTTATGATGATGTTTAAACTTTTTAATGGTATACGCACAGTCTAAATGAAAATTATTACAAGTCTCACTTGTCATATATTATGATTGTTTTAAAGTCTTAAATAACTTTATTCTTGTGTATTGAAGTGATCGAACGATTGAACTAACTGGACAGACTTGTATACTGTTATATGAAACTGTGTACAGTATAGACTCTCCAGTGAGTTATAAATAACGATGGTACTAAATTATTATTAAGTGATATACAATTATGGAGTGACACATAAAATTAAACGTCTCTCAACGACGCGATAAAATTCATCGACGTTCGTTCTTGTTTCATAAAATCATATTGGCTCAACGCGGCTTGAACTGTGGGTATAGGTACCCCAGAGTTCACGCAATGCATGACAAAAGTCCTCGCAAACTCGACGGTCGCATCCATCACATATAAGGGATCGTGGGTTTCAAACATGCGACACGCCACGTTTGAGTTTTTCGACCAGTGTTCAATTTTCCCATACGAAATTTGGTTAGCTTCATAAAGTGCCATTGCAAAGCAGAACCGGATCGTTTGGAGAATAACGTTCGTATCGTAAAACGTATTATACGATTGGTGTGTTTGGGATAATTTCGCGTATTGACTCGTCATGCGTGATGTAATAGACGAGTGTATGACGGGTGTCGGTAACCGCGCTTTGAATGTATACTCCATGAACCACGCGGTCGAATTTTTAACTTGGGCAACTTGACTATAGTTTCGCGTCACGTAAAGTTGGCTTTTACACCGATCAATAACGGGTCCCGAAACGTCCATGTTCTTTGCCTTATCCATGAGTGAAAGCATGACCGGAACGTTCCCGTTACAGTACGCAAACGCATCACCGACGACTTGGAACATGGCACACTCGAGACCATCAATAACCATTTTCGCGAAATGTCCCGATCCCGGCATATCCCCGGTATGTTGAACATTTTTAGCGAACGCGTAGAATAGGGGTTCGTGGGATCTAAAAATACGTTTTTGACCCCCGACGAGAAACGCATCGTTTGTAAGGGATGCACTCAAATAGTGTACGTTTTTGTTCGAACACTGGTTCTCGTAATACATGTTATGTTTATAGTGTTCGTGCGTACAATTAATGATCGTATCTTCAGGGTCAGACCATTCGAGAATTTTAGAGAGTGTTGGTCGAACATCTTTCATATCTTTACACGCCGTAACAATAGTTCGAGGACGGTCCATGTTTAACATGAGGTCGGCAACACACGAATGGTTTTCGGCGTTAAACATGTTCAATTCTTGTGAAATACTTTGGTTACACGTGTGAACTTTATTAATTTTTTGAACCCCATTTGCAATTTTTATGGTTGGTGGGGAAATACCGACGATACCAAACGACATATTATTAAGATAATCTCGCGTAATTCTTTTATGTACCTATATTAATAAAATGCCGATCGGTGGAAGTGCGACTGAATTTAATATAACAGGCGCGAAACTTAAAGTTTCTGGGGGTGTTCAGGTAACAGGAAGTATAGCGTATACGACCGATGCAACCGGATTCGGCGGTGTCACAGCCCAAATTGATGGTAACAATACACTTAACGTAACATCAGGTAAACTAACGGGTGTTACAAAAATAGAGAGATCTACGGCGGCAACTATTACCGCTATTACACATACGAACGTAAACAATAATACGACGATCCATATTGCCTTGAAGAATACATCATCGACCCGGGGTGTTTTTATAACCCTCGGAACATTTGCGAGTGACGATACGGTTAAAGTAAACTATACGGACGATTATCTTATAGGACCAGGTGAAACCGGTATGTTAACGTTACGTAAAGTCAATGATGTTCTTTCACTTTTTGCGCGTGAAATGTTTTCCGATAAGGCATCTACTTTTACGGACGATAATACGAACGGGAACCGACCTTTTTACATAAAAGATGGGGTTAATTATAAGTACCCCTTATACAAATTTGCGGCGGCCGGTTTAACGAGTGAAGTCATTCAAGGTACGACGTATTTTAAACCAACTGCGGGTATAACAACAAAAACGCGACCACCTAAAGGAATACCCGAAAATGTTACACCACCAAGTGCATCCGGATTTAATATCGGGTGGGATCCCCGGGTACCGAGCTCGA
>JGI24920J38491_100492_pt1 | contig 36414 bp, 46 predicted proteins | sample LinPFosmplate8_FD_38491 | JGI IMG/M metagenome (IMG submission 38491)
TCGAGCTCGGTACCCGGGGATCCCACGTAGTTTGTTGCCCAATGAATTATAATTGCAGGAGCAAATCCATATCTGAAATAAACCCAACCAATAATAATACCGCCAATAGATGCCTGTGCAAATTTTCCAGCACTCCACCCTTCACCAAAAATAATATGTGATGCACCAAAAACTATTCCAACAATAACTATTACGAACAATCCCTTTCTTTTTTCAACAATTTCAAGGTTTTGCCATGGTCTCCATAACGATTTAATAAAAAACTGGAATGAGAATCTATTTGAATACAATAGAAAAATTGGAATACCTATCAATATACCCCGAAAAAGGAATTCTTCAATCAATGGTGCCAACGTTACATCAAAAAATTGTATTAGATCATTTGATGTCCCTAACTGTTCAGTAGAAATCCCAAAAAATTCTTGAGCAAATATTATGATCGTCGATGTTAATACTAGAATAGAAAACCATTTGATTATAGGAAACATGTAATTATCTTTGATTTCGTATTTGCCGTGGGAAATTATTGATTGTAATACTTGTATGAAATGTTTTTTTGGTCCAAGTATTGCTATAGTAAATAAAATCAGGTAGATTGACCATAATAGAATAAAACCATCACCAAGTTCAAATTTCATTGATGATTCGATTCCAATTTCAGATAGTATAGATTCTAAATTACTCATAGGATATTCATATGTTATATTATCATTGATCTCTGAATTGAAAACTACATATGCGCCTATAGGAAATGAGCTAATCATCAATAAAAAAATTATTGATATTAAAGCAGTGAATGGTATTCCTAATGATTGTATGATTTTATTTTCCATCAATACTTTTTCTAGTGTAATTCTATAGTTTCTGCCGCAAATCCAAGCTTGATCAATGTATCTTTTATTGTGTCTCTATGATCACCTTGTAAAAAGATGTAACCATTTTTTGCAGTTCCACCACAAGCATATTTCTTTTTTAAATCCTTTCCAACACTTTCAAGATTATTGATTTTAGGATCAAGACCTTCAATCATTGTTCCCTTTTTTTTAAAACGTCTAGTTTCAAGACGTATTATGATATGATTACTATCTTTGTCAAGATCACCACAGGCACATAAATCCTCAGGAAGCCCACATGTACTACAAATTACTGCCATCAGTTAGAACAATTAAGCTTGTTAACACTATTAAGCATTCTTGAATATTTTCAATTATATTTTATCAATCCTAGTATTTTTTACAAAGTGTGATTTGATAATATTATGTCCAAGGATCTAACAAGAAAGGCAGTAGAAATGCTCCTGAATGGTGCTACATTACTTGCAGAACCCTGTCCATATTGTAAGGGTGTGAGAGTTATCAAGGATGGAAATGCATTATGTATTGATTGTGGAAAGGAGCCTAAACAAGAAACAGAAAATACTCCTAATAAGCACGAATCAACATCTGCCTTAAAAATAATGCAAAACAAGTTAGAAAAACTATCAAAACAACTTGAAAAGGAAGAAGATCCCGCAAAACAACAGGAATTGATCAAAACAATAGATTCACTAATCAGTGTTATTGATAAACTGAATAAAAAATAACAAAAGTTTTTATTCTAACTTTAGATTTTTGAATCAGATATGGCAGATAAAAAGAAAAATGCGCCATTACCAGCATCTAGTGCAGGATTATTAAGATTTTTTGAGGATGAAACTAGAGGTGTTAGAATTGATCCAAAGATCATAATATCTATGCCAATCAGTGTGATTGCAGTTTCATGGGTACTTGAACTATTTTTAGCTCCGTAAACATCATGTCTGATTCAGACGATATACAGAATATACATAAACGATATTCATTTACATTAATAAATCCTGCATCATTTTATGTTTCATTAATATTTTCAATTGTCACTGCAGCTATAATATCAACACTAGTAATTCTAAATTATCTTCAGAGTGGTGAAATCCTATTCACTATTCCAATTGTTATCGCAGTATTGCTTGTTACACAATACACTGATTCTCGTTTTACCAAACATAAAGAGTACTCAAAATCGTTACACATGTCACTTTTTGGTAATGTGTTATGGTTAATCACCGTAGTCGGTGGTATAGTTGGTGCCTTCATAGTTTCAAAGGAATTATCCTTGTTTTATGTTGCAGTTGGCATGTACATTTTTTCTAGTTTTAGAATTGGAATTATGACAACAACTCTTGGAGTTAGCTTGAAAAAATCATGTGTGTTATGCTTCATTCAACCACTAGCAATGTTTTTTGTAATGGTTCCAATGGATATGTGGCCAATTCTTTATGACGTACAATCATTAGTATTTGGAATTGTATTTTTAGCTGTTGCATGTTTCTGGTCTTATCTTACAAACAGATCTGGATTACCAGTGATAAAAAGCACACATAAATTATTACAGGCATATCTACAATCCGTTTCACATAATGATCCACGTGATATGGAATCAATAATACTTGAAACATCAAAATCATCAAACATTACTACTTCTCAAATTCGTTTTTATACAAATGATGAGAAAAATGATTTTCGAATGGTTCTACCCGATATCCATCCAGGTCCTTTTAATCCCGTAGGTGGTAGCGATATTCCAAACCAAATCTACAAAACTATGAATTCATCAGCGATGGTAATGCATAGCGTATCTGATCACTCACTTAATCTTCCCTCACAACAGGATGTACAAACTTACTTGGATGGATTATCACAAAGTTCTGTTTCAACAAAAGGTCTCATGTGTACGGAACCTGTCACTGCCCAAATGAATAAGGCACGTGTTGTTGGAATTCGTCTTGACAAGTCTGCAGTTCTATTGTTATCCTTGTCTCCCCATGGTATGGAAGATGTCCCACTTTATATCAAGACTGAGATTGAACAGATAGCGAAAAACAGAAATTTTGAAAGCGTACTGGTTGTTGATTCACATAACGCGATGGGAGGAAAGATATCACAAGAGGACTCCCAAGATTTGATCACTGCTGCAAAGAATGCATTAGAAATTCTTGTTGCAAAAACAAGTTTTCCATTACGATATGGATATGCAAATTCAACATCTATGAATATTGAAACTGGTGATCTTGCTGGTGGTGGTATAGGAATGCTGTGTCTTGCTTTTGAGCAGAAAAAATACTTTTTGTGTTGGGCTGATGCTAATAATATGGAAAATGGTGTGCGTGAAAAAATTGTAGCACATCTACAAAATAATGGTTATGACTTGGTTGAAATGTTTACCTCTGATACCCATTTTACAACAATGGGAGTGAGAAACAGAAATGGTTACTATCAACTTGGAATTGTCACCAAACCTGAAAAGTTAGCTGATTGGTGTTTATCTATTGCAAAGAAAGCGGAAAAAAATATAGCCTTAGGTCAGTTTGAAATTTTAGAAAATAAAGCAAAAGTAAGAGTGATGGGGACAGGAATTTTTGAACATCTTTCTGTGGCACTTGACAATTCATTAAAAATGACACAGGGATTCATGATAGGATGTGTTGGGATATTTTTGCTGTCTATTTTTCTATAGTGTTCATATATTCTAAATTACCATAAAACTCATCGATAAACGAAGAAAATTGGAATATGGGTACGATGGGTGTACCATTAACGAAACTGGTTTCTTCTTTGTATAAAGTCACAATTATTGGAACAACAGTCATATTTTTTTTATTTTGAATGTATTGTTCTGCTCTTTTGATTTGTTTATTAACAATAATTTTAAGATTTGAATAACTCATTCTTTTCCAATGCTTACAATCTATTAACATTGTAACATCAAGGCGCTTTCCTACAACATCAATTTCCATAGTTGGTTTTTTCATCCTAAAATTACGCAGTACTTCAAAGTGCTTTGATACAAGTATTTCAGCCACTAGTCCTTCAAAATCTTTCCAATGAACATTATTTGCAACTTGATCAATCGGAACACCTCCTTGTATATCAAAAAGTGCAGATCTCAGTTTGCTTTCCAAACAATCACTATGTGAATAATTTGTTAATACTTAATGAACCTTAAATTATGTTGATAGCTGACAAATGTCATGAAATTTTGGCTAGTTCTTTTACTAGCAGTCATCACATTACCGGCAGTATTTGCTGAAAAGGGAAGTTTTGTGGATGAAGTTAAATTCATTCAATATTTAGATGAAAATACAGCATTAGAAGAAGTTCGTTACGGTAATTTGGATATTTATTATTCTAGAATTTCCTCAGATAGAATTGAAAGTCAAGATAGTAGAGACGGAATACAGGTTTTTGCATCTAGTGGCGGATCATACAGTATTCTTGTTAATCCAGCCATTTCTGACAAATTTAATCCATTTTCAATCACTGATGTGAGATTTGCATTAAATTATTTAGTGGATAGAAATCTCATTGTTAATGAACTATTAGGAGGTCATGGTAAACCTATGATTTCTAATTACGGAATGCATGCCGCAGATTATCTTTCTATTATTGATGAGATTGAATCATTTAATTTTAAATACAATCCATCTTATGCAAATGATCTAATTACTGGCGCACTTGAAAATGCTGGCGCTGAAAAAATTCATGACACATGGTACTATGATGGAGAACAAATTGAAATATCATTTTTTATACGTAGTGACGATCCTATCAGGAAATCTATTGGTGAGATTTTATCGTATGAACTAGAAAATATTGGGTTTAAAGTGAAGAAAGATTTTGGTGATCTGAATAAGGCATTTGTTGTAGTGTACGGTTCAAACCCTGCTATGCAAAAATGGCATCTTTATACTGAAGGTTGGGGCAGCTCTGGATTTTCAAAATATGACTCAGTTGGGCTTGCACAAATGTATTCTCCATGGTTTTCTAATATGCCAGGTAACAATGATCCTACTTACTGGAATTACAAAAATGACTATATTGACACGCTAACACAAAAAATCTATATCGGTGATTTCACATCTGCACAAGAAAGAACATCTTTGATAGAAGAAGCTACAAAAGAAGGTGTTAATGAATCTGTAAGAATATTTCTTGCTAGTAAAACAGATCAATTCATTGCAAATGAAAATGTTGATGGTGTTATCAATGCATTAGGGGCAGGAATTACAACAAGATTTACACCAATAAATGCAAACTCTGACACCAATACATTGGCTATAGGAGTTAAGCAAATTTATCAAGGGGCATGGAATCCAATTGCTGGTTTTAGTGATACATACAGTAATCAAGTATGGTTGAATCTATATGATCCAGGAGTTTTCAGTCATCCGTTTACTGGGAAGATCATTCCAATTCGTACAGGATGGGAGGTTGAAAATTTTGGCAATGATAAAAAAATATCAGTGCCTGAAGATGCAATTATCTGGGATATAGACAATCAAAAATGGAAAAAAGTGGGAATTGATCAATACGCAATAAGTAAAATCACATTTGATTTGATTCTTGGTGATTGGCATCATAATCAAAAGATGGATATGAATGATATCTTGTATTCGATATATTTTCTATCAGAATGGGGTTCTGCGCCGTATGAAAATGATAAAACATATGATTCTGAATACTCTGCACAAGCAATACAAAACGCCAAAACATTAATCGGAATAAAACCATTAGATGATAATACAATTGAGGTTTATGTTGATTATTGGCATTTTGATAAAGCTGAAATTGCTGGATGGGCAGCCCCTTGGAGTAGTATGCCTTGGGAGATTATGACATCTATGGAAAATGCAGTTCTTGATGGGAGTGTATCTTTTTCACGTTCAGGGGCAGTTAGTAAAAATGTAAATTGGCTTTCCCTTATAGTTCCAAACGATTCTCAAATAATACGTCAGCATCTCATTGAATTGAAAGAATCAGGTCATATTCCATCATCATTACAGGGTTCTGAACATGATTGGAAATATTTTGAAGGAAGATATAATGCAGCAATCAATTGGATAGACCAAAACAATCATGCCATTATCAGTAATGGTCCATTTTATCTTGATAATTACTCTCCAGAATCAAGGACAATCACTATTAATTCATTTGATTCTCATGAGTATCCTTTTGAATCGGGTAAGTGGGAAAAATTTGAACAGGTTAAATTTCCAAAAATTACTGATGTAAAAATCTCAGATGTTGTAAATTCAGGTGAATCAGCATCAATTTATGTTGAGACGTCAGACTCTTCACAAATCCATTATTTTATTTTAAATCCTCAGGGTGAGATCACTATATCAGGAACTAGTCCAGTTGATAATAATTCATCCGAAATTACACTATCAAAATCTGAAACATTTGAACTTGAAATGGGAACAAATACCATCAAAATTTTTACTTCATCTGATGAGGTATTAAGACCAGATGATTATAGTACGGCATTTCTTGTAGTTGAGGGTGAAACTAGTTTTCCAACAACACCTATCTCACAAACTAAAAGTCAATCTGATGATCCATCGTATACTGGAGTTATCTCAATAATTATTGGTGGTGTGATAGTTGGGGTGATTGTCTATATAAGAAAAAAACGGAAAAATAAAACCTAGATTTTTTTTCCAATTATAAATAAAGTACCAAACTTTTGTTTCCATTTTGCATTATGATTTAGATCCTTGATTTGCTTTGTTGTTGTCTTAAAACCAATTTTATGAAACATGTTCTTCCATTCAGTTTTTGAGCGTAAATCCATTGGAACTTTCATAACTTTTTTCCATCTTTTGGTAAGATAATTATCACTGTAAAAGTCAGTTCCACAATAAAAGAACCCATTGGTTCTAAGTATTTTAAAAATTTTAGATAATGCTGGCTCCATCGGTACTGAATAGTATAGTGATTCCATGGAAAAGATTATGTCAAATTTCCCAAGATACTTCCAAGACTCGAGGTTTACAGATAGATATTTTTCCTTTTTAGAGATTTGTTTTGAAATTGCAATACTAATCATTTTTTTGCTTTTGTCTATTCCAACTGCCTTTTTGCAGTTAGGTAATTGTGCAATTTTTCTAACAATCCATCCATTCCCACATCCAACATCCAAAAATGAGAATGGTTTGTCAAATGAAATACTATCTAAAAACTTGTTAACTGTAACACCATGCCCTTTTTCCATCTCCTCTGCTCTTCCCGTAACAGCCCACTTGTCAAATAATTTTTTAGTTTCATCCATTATGTCACTTTTATCTTTAATTCATTATTCAACGTTTCAGTTATTATTGATGGATATCTTGGGAAATACAGTGAGAAAAAAGATATTTGCGGTTGATATTGATGGGACAATAACCTTGAATGGTATGGGTACAATTCATCTTGGTGCATTATCTAGACTAAGAGCATTGAAGGAAGAAGGTCATTCTATAATTCCTGTAACGGGAAGATCTTCTATAGAAGGTTATTTGTTATCAATATTTGGTGGGTTAACACATATGGCTGTTGGAGAAAATGGTGGCTGTATTACCTTCGGTGATAAAATTCAACATAAGTTACTTGGAAATAAGGGTGAATGCATTCATGCCCTTGCAACAATTCAGACAAAATTAGATGGTGAAATAAAAGAAAAACCAGTTTTCCCTAGGATGACAGAGGTTGTATTAGAACGAACATTTGACATAGAAAAAGCACGAAAAATAATAAATGATGAAAATCTTAATGTTGTTTTGACTGACAGTGGTTATGCTTTTCATATTAATTCCAAAGGGGTTGATAAGGGCTCTGGATTTTTAGAAGCACTCAAAATGTTAGACGCAGATTTGAATGATGCAATTGTCATAGGTGATAGTGATACTGACATTCCCTTATTCAAAATAGTGAAAAATAGCATTGCTGTTACAAATTCTACTGAAAACCTAAAAAAAATAGCTAAAATTGTTACAACCAAAAAATCAGGAGAAGGTGTCCTTGAAGGGTTAGATATGATATCATTCGAAGATGATTGATAATGGCATTTCTTAGTATACTAAACCAAGTAAAACAGCATATTTCAAAAATTATTGAAGAGAAAGGATATGATAAGGTGAATTTTGTTGTAGAGTCATCTAAAAGTGGGTTTGGTGATATAACTTGCAATATTGCATTTTTACTAGCAAAAACTCTCAAAAAAACACCACAGCAAATTGCAGAAGAATTTGCATCTGCTTATGATACGGGTTCAGATGATCAATTAGATAGGGTTGAAGCACATCAAAGTGGCTACATTAATTTTTTTCTCGACACCAACTCATTCAACAAATCTATTTTGTCAGAATCTCAGAAGAAAAATTATGGTGGCGTTGGTATCGGCAATAATTCTAAGTTGATAGTAGAACACACCTCAGTTAATCCAAATAAGGCATTACATATTGGGCATCTAAGGAACGTAGTAATCGGTGATGCGCTTTCCAGAATTCTTTCAAAGGTAAATTATGATGTTCAGGTTTTAAATTATGTTGATGATTCTGGCCTTCAGGTAGCAGACATAATTGTTGGGTTTAAGTTTGGAGGCTTTTCAGAATCACCTCCTCCTGGAGAAAAATTTGCAAATTATTGTGGTGATACAGTTTACGTGAAGACTACTGGAAAATATGAAAATAATAAAGAATTGGAATCTAAAAGAGGTGAAATTTTAATGGAATTGGAAGATCCTGAATCTGATACTGCAAAATTTGGAAAGATAATAACTAGAAAAGTTTTAACCGATCAATTAGATACAGTTTGGAAACTTGGCGCATCATACAACTGCTTAAATTTTGAGTCCCAAATCTTGTATTCGAAGCTCTGGAAAAAAATATTCGAACAAATGAAATCTGAAAACCTTGTACGATTTGAAGAGCAAGGTGATAATGCTGGTTGTTGGGTTTTGCCAATAGAGAATGAAGATGATAAAATCCTTGTCAGAAGTAATGGAGTTGCTACATATGTTGCAAAGGATATACCATATGCAGCTTGGAAACTTGGCGTACTAAATGATCCATTTAACTACACTGTTTTTTCTGATGAACAAATAGATGGTAAGTTATTGTGGGAAACAACACTTGAAGAAACACAATCAGAAAAAAAATCTTTTGCAGCGAATGTGGTTATAACAGTTATTGATAATAGGCAAACTAACCTTCAAAAAATAATAACCAACCTAATGTCAAAATTTAAGCCTGGAAGTTCTTATGTTCATCTTGGCTATGAGGCAGTTACTCTAAGCTCTGAAACTGCAAAACTTCTAGGCAATAAAACAGATGGTAAGGATGTGCAGATGTCAGGCAGAAAAGGCCTTTACATCAACGCAGATGAAATGGTTCAAAAACTCGAAAAACGTATTTTTCTTGAATCAAAAGAAAGGAATGATGATCTTGATGATGAATCATTAAAGAAAATAGCCCATAATGTTGCAATTGGAACTATAAGATATGAATTGATCAAACCTGATCTTGATAAAATTATCACCTTCGATATCAATACGTCATTAAAACTTGAAGGAGACACTTGTAGTTACATTCAATATTCATGTGTCAGAGCTGCAAGAATATTAGAAAAGGCTGGCAAACAACCTGAATTTGATGTACAGTTTGACCAACTGAATAATGAATATGAAATCAATCTTATCAAACAAATTGCGCACTTTGATGTTTTTGTGAATGATGCTGCAAAAAACTATTCCCCAAAAGTTATTGCAAGATACTGCTATGATTTAGCTGTTACATTTTCCTCATTTTATGAACATGTCAAAGTCTTGAAAGCAGAAACACCTGAATTGATTAACGCAAGATTATGTCTCGTATTATCATTCAAGTTGACTTTGGAAAAGGCGCTTGATTTACTTGGTATCGTAGCGCCTAAGCGTATGTAGATAGATTATTACTTTTTTTAATAGATGATTAAGTGGAAAACCCAAGTGTCCTTATCATGATTAATAATAATCACAATAACTTAGGTTTTCCAATTTACTGAATTATAGCTGATATAAACAGGTAAGTTAATTGTATCAATCTCATAGAGATTAATGCTGGTCTAATCCCTTTGCATAAGACAAATTTGCCTCAGTCAAATCCGCATTAGTCAAATCCGCATTAGTCAAATCTGCATTATTCAAATTCGCCTCAGTCAAATTTGCATCAGTCAAATTTGCATGATACAAATTTGCACGACGCAAATTCGCACGAAATAAATTTGCACCAGACAAATCTGCACGAGTCAAACTCGTATTAGATAAATTCGCACGAATCAAATTTGCATTAGATAAATTCATACCAGACAAATTTGCATTAGATAAATCCGCATTAGTCAAATTCGCACCACGTAAATCCTCACCAGATAAATTCATACCAGACAAATCCGCCTCGGCCAAATCTGCCTTTTGTTTCTTCACTGCATAATTGTCAGGAAATCTTTCCTTGTCCATAGTAAATTAGTATGGTGAAGTTATAAAAATGAATTCCAGTTTACTGCTTGATAATATGAGGCTTAGGTCTCTAAAAATCTAGAATAAAAAATGCTATTGTTGCAACAACTAGCACAATTGTGGCAATGTAATAGGTACGAATAGGATTTATCTTGTCCAATATACTAGGTTTTACCGAATTGGTGTTTAGCGAAATTATGCTTTTCTGCCAAATGTTCTTCTTTTGGGATTTTGGTATTACCCTGAAAATGTGGCTGGACTACAGATCCACATATTTTACATTTTGAGTTTTCAAAATATTCTTCAATATCTTTAGGGTTTTCAGTCATTTCAATTGCTCACATGTGCATTTGGTAAGTTTACTGTTCATCTTTACGGTACGCTTCAATCCACATTTTTTACAATAATGTCTGTGTGTGTTAGCCATTTCTATTCATTTTCCCTTATCGTTCATTTTAAATCTACTTACATGAAAAAAATTCGAGGTTTAGGCACGAAAAAGAATCTAATTAACTAAATTTGACAGTCGATTATTACATATAATCAAATTGAGTAACTATTTTCATGGGAAAAATAAAGCAGAACAACTATGTTTTGTTCTTTTACAATGATTCAAAAAAATGGCTGATCAAAATTTCAAAAAATGATCAACTTCATACACATATCGGTGTGATAAAACATAGTGACGCGATTGGTAAGGAATATGGTTCTAGACTTGTGACAAATAAGGACAAATACGTCTATCTTTATGAGCCAACTATTCACGATTTTGTAATGAAGATACAGCATGGTACTCAGATAGTCTATCCAAAGGATTTGGGTTACATCGTTGCTAGAACTGGTCTTACTAGCGGTCAAAAAGTGGTTGAGATTGGAACCGGTAGTGGTTCATTGACATCATTTTTAGCTGGAATAGTAAAGTCACGAGGTCATGTATACACATATGATGTTGAACCAAAATTTATGCAAATTGCTGAAAAAAATATCAAAAAAGCAGGCATGTCAAAATATGTTACAATGAATAAATTTGATTTTAAGAAAGCAAAAAAGGTACCACATTCAGAAATTGATCTAGTTGTAGTTGATCTTGGAGATTCTTGGAATGTAGTTCCACAAGCACGAAAGATGTTAAAGGGTAGTGGTGGTTTTGTTGCAATTTGCCCCACAATGAATCAACTTGAAAAACTAGTATCTGTTTTAATCCAAAATGAATTTTCTGATATTGAGTGTACTGAACAAATTCTTCGTCATATTGACGCGCGTGAGGGAAAAACAAGACATTCATTTCGTGGAATAGGTCACACGACATATCTTGCTTATGCGAGAAAGTCATTTTTTGATATAAAACCAGTGAGAAAATCGAAACTAGTTAAGACAAAAACTGTAAGTAAAAAGAAAGTTTATTCATCAAAAAAATAAGGGGAAGCGTTGTCTATAACCATTACATCAACGCTGGTAAAAAAATTCATACCCATACGAAAATCATCCTCTAGAAAGGGGGACAACGGCAAGGTATTGGTTCTAGGTGGTAGTTACATCTATCATGGCGCACCAGCTTTATCATCGCTTGCTGCATTGAGGGCGGGTGCTGATCTAGTATACACATGCGTCCCAAAAATTAACGTTCAATCCACTCGTGCAGTTTCACCCAATCTTATAGTAATTCCACTAGCTGACTCAAAACTAACTCGTGGTGCAGTGAATAAACTACTAGGGCAAATTCCTATAGATTTAGACTCGGCTACTATAGGTATGGGTCTTTCAATACAAGATCCTGAAGCATTGAAGCTTTTGGTTAAATCGTTACTTGATAGAGATGTCAGACTTTCACTTGATGCTTCTGCATTGGTAAATTACATTCTACCATTTTTATCTGGAAAAAATGTAATTGTCACTCCACACCCAGGCGAGTTCAAAAGGTTGTTTGGTGAGGTTCCTCCAGAATCAAAAAAGACTCGTATCACAATGGTTGAAAAATTTGCAAAGGAGAATTCAGTTACAATTATTCTAAAGGGTTCAACTGATATAATTTCTAACGGTACTACCACATATCTTAATCCAAAAAATATTCCCGCAATGACGGTTGGTGGAACAGGTGATGTTCTTTCAGGTATCATAGCTGGAATTCTTGCACAAAATAGAGATGTACTTGAATCTGCAGTTATTGCTACATACTTTAACGGACTTGCAGGGAAGATGATTCAAAGGAAATTTGGGACACATATGACTGCAACAGATTTACTTGATGTTTTACCCAATGTCATGAAATCATTCGATAAAATAAAATGAGTATAAAAAAAGTTCTCCAACATGTTGACAAAAATATGAATGCACTTGTCAATGATCTCTGTATTTTAATACAACAGCCAAGTGTTTCAGCTAAAAACCAGGGAATTAAAAAATGTGCAAATCTTGTAAAAAACACATTAAAAAAATCAGGCATAAAGGCTGAAATTTTAAGTACAAAAAACTATCCACCTATTGTTTATGGTGAGATAAAATCAAAGAATAATTCACACAAAACTTTATTATTTTATAATCATTATGATGTTCAGCCAGTAGAACCAATTGAACTTTGGAATGATGATCCATTTAGTGGAAAGATAGATGGGAATAAAATCTATGGAAGAGGATCATCTGATGATAAAGGGGAAATGATTACACGCATAAAGGCTGTTGAATCATTTCTAAAAGAAACTGGAGATGTTCCTTGTAACGTAAAATTTGTTATAGAGGGTGAAGAAGAAACAGGAAGTGCGCATATAGAGCAATATCTAAAAAAATATAAGAAAAAATTTTCTTGTGATGGAATAATTTGGGAATTCGGTCATGTTGATAATAAAGACAGGCCAATCATAGATCTTGGGATGAAGGGTTTGTTGTATGTTGAGTTATTGTTACGAGAGTCTAATATGGACTCTCATTCAAGTTTGGCAGTTTTGATTAAGAATCCTGCTTGGCGTTTAATTGATGCATTGAAAACACTTCGTGATCCTTCTGGCAAAATTTTGATAAAAAACTGGTATAATGAAGTAAAGCCATTAAGTAATGAAGATATCAAAATCTTGAAATCTTTTCCATTTAATGAGGTTGAATTTAAAAAGGAATTTGGAATTAAGCAATTTTTAGGAAATAAGAAGGGACTTGTGATAAAAAAGTCACTTGCAGCGGAGCCAACTTGTAACATAGCGGGTATTGTTTCTGGTTATCACGCTGAGGGTGCAAAAACTGTAATTCCAGCTGAGGCACGTGTAAAAATTGATTTTAGACTTGTACCAAATATGGATCCAAAAAAGCAAGAAATTAGATTAAGAAAACACCTAAAATCTAATGGTTTTGGAGATATCAAAATTAAAGTATATCACGGTGAAGCGGCAGCAAGAACTGATTCAAAACATCCATTTGTTTCTCATGTTACATCTGCAGCCAGTAAGTCATTCGGGAAATACATACTGAGTGTTTCGAGTGCCGGAACTGGTCCTATGCATTCATTTACTAAAATATTGAATGCTCCTGCTATTGCTATTGGGTCTACACATGTTTTCTCACGTATTCATTCTCCAAATGAATATACACGCATAGATCTATTAAAAAAGGCTACAAAGTGTATGTGTATTATACTAGAAAACTTTTCCAAATCTACATGAGGTTTTAAAAAACCTTCTCGTAATGACTTTTATTCTTCTCTAAAACACCTTGATTTATGACTGCAATGTATATGCCAGGTGCTACCGCTGTGGGTATTACGTATAATGATGGAGTAGTATTTGCAAGTGAGCGTAGAATTGCTTATGGGAATTTTCTTGTCAGTAAAACAACGAAAAAAACTTTTGTAATAACTGATAAGGTGGGTGCTGCTTGTGCTGGATTAGTGGCAGATATGCAGATTCTTTCATTGCAAGTATCTGCACTAGCTAAAATTAGGAAAATGGAGATCAAACGAGATGTTCCACCAAATACAGTAGCAAAAATGATGTCTAATATGATGTACGAACGTAGATTTTTTCCATTATTAACACAAGTAATTGTAGGAGGATTGGTTGACAAACCAATCATATATACTCTGGATCCTTTGGGCTCTGTATTACCTGATGAGTATGCGGCAGTTGGAACAGGAGCTGAAATGGCACTAGGTGTATTGGATCCACAATATAAAAAACAGATGAATGAAGAAGAAGCAATCAATCTTGCCGTAAAGGCTGTTCGCTCTGCAAGTCTAAGAGATTCAGCTAGTGGTGATGGTATTGATGTTCTAATAATCAATAAAAATGGTGTAAAAGAAATATCAGAAAAAATTCTTGCTACAAGCTAAGTTCTTTTCCAATCTCCCAAAAATTATCAGAAATATAGTGTATATTTTTTATCACTTCACCTTTTTTAGCTTCTTTTAATTCATCACTTGACATTTCTGCAGTCCCTACAGCTAAAAATTTTTTTTGTGATTCTTCTATCACACATACTATATCTCCCTTCTTAAAATCTGAAAACTCTTTGATACCGGGTCTCATTATATTGGCTCCTTTACATACAAATTGAATTGCACCCATATCAACCACCACACTAGGAAATTTTTTCAAAATGGCTGTTTCACTCAAAAATGGTAAAATATTATTTCCAACCATTATGGCAGTAATATCAGTACCCGTAATGATTATTTCATTATCTGTTATATAGTGAAATCTGACATTCTTTTGTTTGGATAATTTTACATTCCATTGCGAATTGATCTGCTCAAGTATTTCAGCAGTTTTACTTTTTGAGATCAGATTTGATTTCAAATCTTTACAATCTCATTTCTTATATCAATTAAATCACGCAAGATTGAACTTGCAGTTTCAATACCTCCTGCACCTCTACCTATGATAGTTTGAGTTCCTGAATGTTCAGAAGTAAAAGATATTGCATTTAGTGTTCCACTAACACATAATGGGTTATCAAATGGAAGTTCTTTTGGCTTAACTATCAATCCATTATCACAAGACGCAATTAATTTTATTGCAGAATTATTGGCTGCAGCCTTTCTTATATCATCACTATCAATTTTTCGTATACCTATACATTTTATTTCAGGCATAGTTACTTTCATACCCATGATCCAATTTGCTAAAATCACGAGTTTAGCGGCAGCATCAAGTCCATCAAGATCTAAGGATTCATCAGCCTCAACATAACCTCTCTTTTTGGCATCATTCAATGCATCCTTGAATGACATTCCATTTGTCATATTAGTTAGAATGTAGTTAGTAGTTCCATTTAGTATACCATCAAATGAAATAATCCGCTCACCCTTCAAACTATTTTTTGCATAGTCTAAAATTGGTGTACCACCACCAACTGTTCCGCTGAAACGAAAAATAACATGATTATAGGTAGCTAGTTCCATCAATGAAGGAAATGCAAGTGCAAGAGGACCCTTGTTTACTGAAATTACATGCATTCCATGTTTCATTGCATTAATAATATGTGACATGCCAGGTTCTGCATCCTTATAATTACTAGCAGTTGTTTCAATCAGGACTTCAGCCTCCAATTCATTTATCATTTGAATTCCAGAAACATTATTTTTTGTATTAGAATATTTTCTCACTGAACCATATTTTTTTTTGATTTGAATCAATCTAGTAACATCAAGGCCAGATACATCAACTGCACTGCCCTTGCTATCAAAAACTCCTATAATTCTAGGCTTCAGTCCATATCTTGCATACAAGTCTTCTGCACGTGATTCCAGAAGCTTGGCTAAACTTTGGCCAACAACACCAAAACCACATAGTATTATTCTCATAATATCATAACCTCCTATGGATTATTTAGTCTAACTTATGTAAATCTAATGAAACAGAGTTTATACAATATCTAAGATTAGTTGGTTGAGGCCCATCATTAAATACATGTCCTAAATGAGCACCACAATTCTTGCAGTTAACCTCGATTCTAATCATGCCAAAACTTGTATCTTCTATACATTCGATGTTCTTCTTATCGATAGGATCAAAAAAACTCGGCCATCCAGTACCAGAATCAAATTTTGTATCAGATGAGAAAAGTTTTGTTCCACAGCATGAACAATTGTAAGTTCCATTATCTTTACAGTCCCAGTAAATCCCCATGAATGCTTGTTCAGTTCCTTTTTTTCTACAGACCTCAAACTGTTCAGGTGTTAATTGTGTTTTCCAACTTTCATCTGTTTTTGTTATTTTATATGTCATATTTTTTTTCGTTTCTCTTCTGTACGTTTTTCTGATTCAAACCGTTCTAATTCATATTGATTTAAATCAACAAATTTTATAATTTTAGAAAGTACTGGATGTTTTTGATTTATGGATCTATACATTTTTTGTGCAACCTTTCTATAATCAATATGTCCTTGTGGAACTGTCCGTAACTCAATCAAATGTGTAGCTTCTCTCAAATTCAGTTTCATATAATATGGGTAATTATATGCAAAATTAACAACATATTGTGCTTGCTCAGGCATTTTCACTCTAATTTTTTGAAAAACATTTTTTGTTCTTTTCATACAATCAACAAATTCTTTTTCAATTCCCAACTCGATAATTTCATTTGGTGTATGGTAACCATGGTCAGTAGACAACAACTGTCTTTCAAGTGTTAATGCTCTATGTCTATGAAAATCCCTGAACATTCCATAATTGGTAACCAAGTCAAATGTATAGTAAGTCATCTCAAACGCTCTCGGTGGTTTATGCCTCCTATTTTTTCTGATTTGTGCAAAATCATTTATGATTTGTACCTTCTGTCTTTTGCTGATTTTTTTAATATTTTTTTTAATCTGTAAGAATTGGATGCCAGAAGATTGCTCATAAATTAATGCAGAAATAACACTATCTAACGCACTTGATTCAGTATCAGATTCTACTAGTTTAACAGTACTTCCCTGAATAGGTTTTCCTTTTGCATATTTTTTTCCTAGTTTTATCGAGTTTTTTCTAATATTATGAAGATATTTCTGTAAAACTTTACCATATTTGTCATTGGCACGCCCAACAAATGATTTGATAGTTGCATCCAGTTGACCCTTCATTGCCAAAGCCAAATTTCTTTCTTCCGCAAGATTTGAACTAAGCAATATTGATAAGAGATACTCAAATGCACGACCATTTCCCGTGATACCAACATTGGTCAAAGTTGATGCTGGTAATAAACTTCTTAATGCATCAAGTGCTTTTGCTTTTGTTGCTGCATTGTAAATCCTTTGTGCAGACTTTATACTATCAATGTTGACAAGTTTATGAAAACTTTTTTCATTACCATCATGATCCTTAAATTTATAATTATCAACAGGATCATTTTCTCGAATTAATTTTAACATCGGTTCTATATTTTTTTTATATAATTCAAAATCAAAATTACATGCTTGAAGATAATCATCAGCATAACGTGATTTGATTATGTTTGGGTCATGATAAAATTTGTATTCACCATTAATTTTTTTATCCCAGGATACATATCTTGATGATTTTTCTAAGTAAGAAAATCCAATTCTACGATCCTCAATTTTTTTGACTGCAATATTTGATAATCCTTCAATTGCAATTTGTGCTCCTCCAAGTTCAGCAACAGAATCATCTCCATACTCTAAAAGAACTTTTGTGTAAAATTCCTCCCCACGATTTTGATTTTTTAAAAATTCATCAAGAAAAACTTTTCTCATGTTTTTATCAGTTCTACTATATCGTGACATCAATGCACCACGATCAACTTGCCTTGGTGTGATTATTGCAAATACTGATTTATCTATATTTGAAAAATGTTTTAGAAGTTCCTTTTTTTCACTTTTTGAAAATTTTTCTTGCAATGATTCATACAAACTTGTGATTGTAATAAATTATATCAGATCAAAAATATGAGTGTTTTTTGATCGCAACGGCATAATCATCATTTACGTATATTTTACGTATTCTAATTTTTATTTGCTCGATTAATCTGAATTAAATCTGATGATTTTGATTGTTGAGATTCTGTTTGTTGGGCTTTTGTATTCCATCTAATTAATACTTCTTTGAAATTATTTGCATCGGTTTCATTTTCAGTATACATCAATGTTGTTATCCATCTACCTTTACCAGCTGGACCACCAGTAGAATTCATCCAGAAATTATCTGGTAATGTTTTCATAGCTTTATTGTCTGGGTCTCGGCTGAGGTCTACCCATTTTTTTGCAACAAACATCAGGATTTGATTCAGTTCTTCTTTCTCAATCATTTATCAATTTCATGTATATCACTGATTTTAAAATTATGATCTAGTCACTCAGTCATAGTTAGTTAATTTCTTCTTACAAAAACGAGTAACCATTTTTACATTGTCTTGGTTATATGCCTCTTGACATCATTATACATGACCCATGATATATCCACTATAATCGGTAAACATGTAAAAGATATGTATGGTTCACATTTTGGCAAAATTCTTGGTACGATAACTGATATTGATGGAAGTATTCAGACTGTGGGTGTTGATTGCGGCTCAGATGGATTAAAAGAAATTCCATATGATCAATTAGTATTACAAGGCGGTATTGTTATTCATATACCAAAATGGAGACTTGATGCTCAAAAAATCTTACGAGAAAAAAGTTTAACTCTTAAACGTTTGAAGGCATTAAACAATATAGTATCAGATAATGATGAAATGAAGTCAGATGCAGAATTAGTCCATCAAACATACAAATCAAAATTACATAATTTAGATGAGATTGAAGAAAAAATAAAGTTAAGACTCACATTGCGTTTAGAAGAAATAGAAGAGCAAGAAAAATCAATCAAGGTTATTTTATTTGATGCCAAAGTACAATTCAAGAGTGGTGAAGTATCAGAACCAACATTTGAATCCATCCGAAAACACACACATAATATTCTTGAACGTTTATCTCATGAAATGACTGAAGTAACCAATATACAAAGTCGTATTAATGATCTTTCGTTAGAATGTTTAGATGCAATACAAGAACCTAAAGTGATGATACAGGAATCAGCTATGTCTTATCTTGATTCTAACACTGGCACTGTAATTGAATCATCTACACCTAATCCACCAAATGATAACACTGAATTACCTGATACTACATCACCAACAGCTCATGAAAATTCTGATAATAGGAATAATGATGATTCTGATTGGTTATCTAGAATGCAATCCTAATAATCATTTATCTTTAACATTTAGATACTAACTTTCTTTATTTGTTAGTAATTGAAAACAGATTCTTATGAAATTAATTTAGGGAATTTTGATAATGATATTAGAAATAAAGCTGAATCCAACGCTATCACATTTTGGGCTGAACAGGCTAGAAAAATATCCTGGTTTAAAGAATGGGACCAAATACTTGATTGGAAACCTCCTTTTGCAAAATGGTTTGTTGGCGGTAAAATTAATGCGTCATTCAATACATTGGATATACATCAAAATGATAAGTCCTCAAAGACAGCAATCTTTTGGGAAGGCGAAGATGGCAGTAGTAGAATAATTTCATATTCAGAGTTATTCACAGAAGTCAAAAAATTCTCAAATGTATTGAAGTCTTTAGGCGTAAAAAGTGGTGACAGAGTGACTATTTACCTACCAATGGTGCCAGAATTAATAATATCTATGCTTGCATGTGCAAGGATAGGTGCTATCCATATAGTAGTTTTTTCTGGATTTAGTACAATATCATTAAAGGACCGTGTTGAGGATTCACAATCTAAAATTATAATCACCGCAGATGGTGGTTATCGTAAGGGAAAAATAATCAATCTGAAAGAAATCGTAGATGAAAATGCCGCGATCGTAGATTCAGTTGAACATGTGATTGTTTTAGAAAGAATCAAGAATAAAATTACAATAAATAAAAAAGATAAGTTTTGGACTGATTTGATGATAAATGCATCAGATGTATGTAGTCCTGAAGAGTTAGATAGTAATCATCCACTTTACATACTTTACACTTCAGGTACAACTGGAAAACCTAAAGGTGTGTTACATGGAATTGGCGGATATCTAACACATATTTATTCAACATACAAATGGGCATTTGATATCAAAGATGACGACATTTATTTTTGTACAGCTGATATAGGTTGGGTTACTGGACATAGTTATGTTGCTTATGGTCCACTTTTACATGGTGCAACACAAGTTATGTATGAAGGGGCACCTGATTATCCTAAACCATCTAGAATATGGGAAATAATTCAAAAATATAACGTAAGTATATTTTATACAACACCTACTGCACTGAGAATGTTCATGAAGTTTGGTGATCATATACCAGATTCGTTTGATCTATCAACATTACGTTTGCTTGGTACAGTAGGCGAACCAATTAATCCTGAAGTTTGGAAATGGTATTTTGACATTATTGGTAAAAAGAAATGTCCTATTATTGATACATGGTGGCAAACAGAAACTGGAGGAATGATGATTACTTCGCTTCCAGGATTGGAATCAATTGTATTAAAACCCGGCTCTGCAACAAAACCAATTCCAGGTGTTGATATAGCAGTAGTTGATGAAAATGGAAACGAAACATCCCCAAATACAAAAGGGTCATTAGTAATAAGAAATCCATGGCCGGGGATGTTACTTGGTTTATGGAAGGATGATAAAAAATACACTGATGTTTATTGGTCAAAGTTTGAGGGTATGTACTACACTGGTGATTATGCTGTAAAAGATTCAGATGGTTATTTTTGGTTACTCGGTAGAGCCGATGATATACTCAAGATTGCTGGTCATAGAATAGGTACAGCAGAACTTGAAAGTAGTCTTGTCTCACATAATGATGTAATTGAAGCGGCTGTATGTGGTATACCTGATGAAATTAAGGGCGAATCAATCATAGCATTTGTTATTTTGAAAGAAAATTGTATAAATTCACAGGAAAAATTATTGATTGAATTAAGGGATGTTGTACGCAATGAAATAGGCGCAATTGCTACGCCACAGCAGTTCTATTTTGTTACCAAACTACCAAAGACACGTAGTGGTAAAATTATGAGAAGACTACTAAAATCTATTGTGTGTGGAGAAAAAATTGGTGATACAAGCACATTAGAAGACAAAACATCTGTTAATGAAGTACAATCAGCGTTTAACGATCAAACACTATCATCATGAAAAAAGAAAATTAGTGCTATTTATGACTAAATATTACCGAGTAATTTTTCAATAGCTTGACTAGTATTTACCATACCATTTTTTTTCGCATATTCAACTATACTTTGATACTGTTTACTAGTAAAACAAATTGGCATTGTTCGTTTTTGCATATACTGATGATTTCATTTAATCTTAATATCCTTTCCTATAAAATTTCACAAAGTATTTCATAGATTGTTTGGTACAATCTGTATGGTAAGAAAGCGCCAGATATTGGTGATTGGAAATAATGATAATGGGTGTACACCAGAAGTAGAAAAACTTGCATATGATATGGGTTCTAAGATTGCAAAATCTAATTCAGTTTTGATAACTGGTGGTCTTGGTGGAGTAATGCGTGCGGCATCTCGCGGTGCACATGACACTGGAGGATTAACTGTAGGAATAATACCTCAAAATGATTTTTCTCTTGCAAATGAATTCTGTGATATAGTAATTCCCACTGGAATAGGGTTAATGCGTGATTTTCTAAATGCACTTTCTGCAGATGGTGTTATTGTAATAGGTGGTGGTTCTGGGACACTTTCTGAAATTTGTGCCGCATATATGTATAAAAAACCCATTATCGCGTTAAAAAATTCTGGTGGAACTGCATCAAAATATGCTAATCAATTTCTTGATCATAGGAAAAATGTACAAATTATTGGTGTGGAGACTGTTGATGAGGCCATAAAATGTGTTTTAGAGCAAATTAACACATAGATAGCAATAATGGATCTGGTTCATAAAACGCACCATATTGTTCAGATAATTTTTTTAATTCATTAACTATTTTTTGCATACCAATTTCATTTGCAGTTTCAAATAATGGTTTTTTGAGATTTAATCCTAAGCTGGCAGCTTTTTCAATCTCATTTACATCACTAGCTTTGTTTGTAACAAGCCATGCTGCATTATTTAGAATGTTTGCGATTATTTGTGTTGGGTCACATTTTTTGCCTAATTCTTCTGAAAGTGAAATTCTTTCATATTTATCATCAGAATATTTGTAAAACCCCTCCCCACTTTTTTGACCCAGTTTTTTTTCATTGAATAATTGTTCAATTTTTGGATGTGGCAAAATGACTTTTTTATCTCTTAGATGCATTTCTATGGTTGCTTTGTGAATAACATCCATTCCGGTATAATCAGCTAATTCAAAAATACCCATAGGGAACCCAAGGTTAAATTTGACCGCAGAATCAATATCTACTTGCTGAATTTTTTGCCTTTCCATTACATAGCAGGCCTCATGAACGAGTGGTATGAAAAGTCTATTCACAATAAATCCCGGAACATCTTTTCTACAAATTACTGGTGTCTTATTGACAGATTTCACAAGATCAATGATAAGATTGAGAATGTCATCTGAGGTTTTTTGACCAGGTATTATTTCAACAAGTTTCATTAATTGTGGTGGATTGAAGAAATGAATTCCTATAAATTTATCAGGTCTAGAGAGGGTGTTTGCAATTTCTGAAATTGGTAATGTACTGGTATTTGATGCAAAGATAACTTGGTCACCAGCAACCTTATCTAATTCTGCATATACTTTTTTTTTGAGATCCATTATTTCTGGAACAGCTTCAATCACTAAGTCACTATCATGCACAGCATCCTTCAAATCTACTATTGGCTTTATTCTTGAAAGGATTTCTGATTCTTCTTCTAAGGAAATTCTTTCTTTTGAAACAAGTTTATCTAAACTCCATTTAACTTTCTCCATTGCCTTGTCTAGGAATTTTTGTTCGATATCTCTAAGTACTATATTATATCCAGCCATGGCATAAACTTGAGCAATTCCATGGCCCATTATTCCAGATCCTAGAACTGTTATGTTTTTAATTTTCATACCGTCCAAAGAAATTGGCATCCTTTATAATATGTTTCTTGATTATTCAAAACATGGGATTATTTGGTAAAAAGGATAATAATAAAACAAAATGTGATGTGTGTGATCTAGAATTGCCTACACCTGAACGATTGGAGCGTCATAAAAAGAAGGCTCATGGTAATGTGCCAGAAAAAAAGATGGATGGTTCTTCAAATGCTGGTGAAGGCGGTTTATGGTGATTCTTCATAATTAATACAAATGGTGAACTGTTATGGAAATGAATGATTCAAAAAAACACGGCTTGATGTTTTTATTTACTTTTTTGGGTGCAGCTATTATCATCGGAACAGTCGTATTTCCATTTTGGAATTTGATACGTGCTGATGTTTATGAGGAAGTTGAAATTATGTTAAATGAAAGAGGTATGTGTTATGTGGATACTTCTGATAACATACCAAAAACAATTGATAACTGTGAATATCAAATTGGTGATACTGTAACTATAAAATTTGGTGAAGGACTTGCGTATGCAACTATTGTGAGCCCCTAACAATTGTTTTATATTTTATAAAATTTTAACGAAGTATGGATTGTATATTTTGTAAAATTGTTAACGGAGAAATTAAATCTAGGCTGATTATGGAGTCTAAAAATTCTATATCTTTTTTAGATGCATTTCCAGTTACTAAAGGACATACATTAGTAATTCCAAAAACCCATTATGGTAAAATCCAAGATATGTCACAAGATGATAGTGTTGATCTTTTTCGTGTTGTATATGAAGTAGTTTCTAAAATTGATAAAATTACCGGATCTACTCTTTTAGCTATACATAATGGCAAAGAAAGCGGTCAAGAAATACCACACGTTCATGTTCATCTAATACCTAGACAATCAAATGATTTAGCTGGACCTGTACACAGCATGTTCAAAAACAGACCAAACCTTTCAGATGACGAGTTTGATCAATTACATATGATGTTAAAGAGTTATTGATTATAATGGATAGATTTTCTTCTTAGAATCTTTTTCATGAACTAATATTGCCTTTGTTGGACAGGTTTTAGCGGCATCCATGATTTTTCCTTCATGGGCACCATGTTGATTATGTACTTTTGATTTAGGATTAACGGCTGAAATCTTATCTACAGCAAATACATCAGGTGCAATTGTTTCACAACTACAACATGCTATGCATAAACTCTTGTCAACTTGAATTTTCAGGTTATGAACAAATTTCTTCCTATTTTCTAATCTATTTTTGAACATTTGTTCCATATTTTTTTCAGGATCTTCCCAAAACATTTTTTCGAAATTATTTTTTGGTTTTTGAAATACATTTTGTTCATAATCTTCCCAGAAAGATTTTTCATATAATGTCCAAAACTCTTCATCCATCTCAAAGTTTTTTGTATGACTAGTCCAGTCTTCTTTAGGTTGTGTATCTGAAGAATGTGTTCTCCAATACGCTTGTTTTGTTGTATTCATTGATGATTTTGCTTGATCAGTAGTTTTTTCATTTATTAGTTTAGAACTATTCATTTTATTTTGTTTTTTTAAATAATGATATGCATCTGTGATTTTTTTAAATTTGTCATCATTTCTTTCTTTTTTATTTTTATCTGGATGTAGTTCTAAGGCTAATTTTCTATATCTATATTTGGCATCATTAAATGTAGCATTAGATTCAAGAGATAATGTTTGGATTGCCTTGTATCTATTCACTAGTATTTGTTATGTTTGCATATTTTAAAAAGTATTTGAATAACGCCTGGAGAGTGCCTGTCTTAATCGGGCAGAAACCATAACGATTCTGCCTCATTTCTATGATTAGTTAGGTGTGATAATAGTAAGTCTTGATCAAATTTATCAGATCTTTCTTGCTTCAATGAATGTGAAACAAATAACAATGAAATACTAAGAGAATGAATAAAAGATATGGTCAATGCTATTATTATTCCGCTTGCAATAGTAGCTATAGCTGGAATTTCAGGATATTTGATATATCGTTTTGTTCTTTATGATTATTTTTGTAAAAAATCTGTAAATGAAACACTTCGAAATTATAACATTAAAAAAACACAATTTCAAATTATAAAAGAATATCACGAAATTAAGGGTAAAAGAATATCAGAAAAGGAAATCTCACAACTAGAAAAACGTTACAGACAGCATGAGCCTGAACAATTTCTTATAATGTATGATGCCATAAGAGACAAATCAAGAACTAACGAGAATTAGTCTCACATTTCAAAAAAAAGTTATGGTTTAGATTTTTCAGTTGGTATCTGAATGAAGGGTGTTCCGTCTTGACCTACAACTAGTGGCAACACACCATCCCATGCTTGTATTTTAAGCCATTCCAAATACCATGGATTTGATGCTAGTGCTTGGTTGATAATTTTAATTGCTTGAGCTTCCCCTTGCGCTTGTGCAATGTTGGCTTTTGCAATACCCTGTGCTATTGCTTCAGATTGTAGTGCCTCTACCTGAATTCTTCTAAGGTCGTTTTCTGCTTTAAATGCTTTCTGCTCTGCTTCTACCTTTGATTCAATTGCCTGTGCAAAGAGTGATGAGAACTGAAAGTCTGTAATTGAGACAACATCAGTGTGAATGTTGAATTCAAATAGACGTGCGCCTATTTCAGCTTCAATGTCAGACTTGACCAGTGGTCTTTTTGTGATTAATTCCTCTGCATTATAGTTTGCCGTTACTTGTTTTACCACCTCTTCTATTGCTGGCTGAATAACCCTATTCTCATAATCCAGACCAACTTCTTTGTACAAGTAGTGAATTGATTCAACAGATGGATGATAGTTAACCGTTACTTCGGTAGAAACTGTCTGAAGGTCTTTAGAAGCCGAAGTAGTTGCTTTTATGATCTTCAGTGTCCTGACTTCCATTTGTACTACAGAGTCTGCAAATGGCACAACGAAATGAAGTCCCTCATCTAGAGGTGCAATAGTTAGATCAACTGCATTCCAATGTAGTAAGACGCCTCTGTGGCCTGCATCTACTATTGTTACGGCTGCAGCCGCTATCACGCCAATAACAATTAGAGCAATAATAATGACTGCTATTGCTTTGGCTGCACCGACATTAACATTTATTTTTGGTGTTTCATATCTTGACAATTTCTTATTGTAACCACTTTAATTCCATTATTATACTATCGGAATATCGAATAACTAGGTTATTGAAGTATCCAAGTTCTAATTTTCTGCTTTAAACTAAAATCCTTAAGCCATCTGTGCAGGTGCCTGTCCATCATATCCCTGCCTTTTATGGACAGAGTCAATAACCGACTTTGTAAACCTGTCAAACTCTTCGTCTTTCATAGAATCAATAACCTGATCTACAGTTTTATTCATATCAATTTCTTTGCACCTGTGATCAGCCTCAGAACAATAAAACTCGATGTAACTTTTTATGTAATCATATTCTGGACCGTCAATTCCAATTTCTTGTCTTCTTCTGCCTAGTCTTTCTCTCCAAGTTTCGCTCATGAGTACCAACTTTACTATACTTTAGGATAATATAAAGAAGAAATCAGAATAACATTTTTGGTTGATTGTATTTGGTCAGCCTCAATGATGCATTAAGAAACAAATCAAAAACTAACGAACAAATTTATGGTGTATTATCGAAAAATTGATGATAAATGACTGAGCATTTTTATTGGATTTGGGCAATTTTTTTCATAATTCCACTTGTTTCAATAATTAGACGTTACCTTAGAAAACGTAATATGCAAAATTCCAACAAATCTTCAGAACAACACCATGAAATGCAATTTAAAACAAACTCAAGTAGGATAGAGACGCCTAGACAAAATTCACTAGAGCCTGAACCTAAGCCAAAGTATAAGACAAAAGACATGCAAGTTTTTGATGTACTAAATTATGGAGCAGAAAATTTTGAAAAGATACAAAAAATCACTGGTCTTGAACATGATGAACTGGTTTCCATCTTGGAGGATTTAGAAAAGAGAGACATGATAAAAGTAGAAGAAAAAAGTGGTTTGTTTGGTTCCAAGATTGAACTTTATCCTACCAATAAGGGCATCAATGAATACTATTCTTGACTACTAGATTTCCAGCATAGTGAGCATCACTAGAACTCATCCCGACTCGTAATTTGGTTTCAGTATTTTCTATATCTACTATTATAATATATCGTGAAACTCTTCCTTACTGCATATGATTTAGTGTGGGTGTTCCGTCCAAATCAGCAAGCGCCGGGAGAGGGATTTGAACCCCCGAGTGCGATGCACAGACGCTATCCTGTATAAGATTTCGAGGCGTCCGCCTTACCAGGCTTGGCTATCCCGACAAAGTAAATTTATCAAAGATCCTAATATAGGCAATACTTTGAAAGATTAAATAAAAAAATAAGGTAAAAGAATGGTAGATCATGGGCGTAGACATAAAAACTCTGTTGATACGGGAAAAAACTAAACTTGAATCATTCTCTTCAAAAATAATTGCAATTGATGCATATAATGCAATTTACCAGTTTTTGGCGATCATTAGAGGACCTGAGGGCATGCATCTTACGGACAGAAAAGGAAGAGTTACGAGTCATCTTACTGGTTTGTTATACCGTAATGTGAATTTTCTTTTGATGGGAATAAAACCAGTTTATGTTTTTGATGGAAAACCACCATCTATGAAAATGGCTGAGATTGAACGTAGAAAAAAATTAAAAAAAGCTGCGACAGTAAAATATGAAAAGGCAAAAGTTGAAGGAGACATGGAAACTGCCAGAAAATATGCACAGCAGACAACATCAATGCATGATGGAATGGTGCAAGATTCCAAGCATTTACTTGATCTTTTTGGAATACCCTATGTACAGGCACCAGCTGATGGAGAAGCAATGGCAGCTCATCTGAACATAACAGGTAAGGCTTATGCTGTGGCAAGTCAAGATTATGATTCTTTATTGTATGGAGCAAGAAATCTTGTTCGTAATTTTACAAATTCTGGTAGAAGAAAGCTTCCAAATCGTAATACCTACATCGACGTAGAACCTGAAATCATTAACTATCAGAAAACTTTGGATGGATTAAGCGTTACACGTGAACAATTAATTGACATCGGAATTTTAATTGGTACTGATTTTAATCCTGATGGTTTTGAGAGAATTGGTCCAAAAACTGCACTCAAACTAATCAAAGAATATAGTAAATTAGAAGATATACCACAAATACAGGAACAACTTCATACTATTCAATTTAACAAGATTAGAGAAATCTTCTTACAGACTAATGTGTCTGAACCTGGTAATATAGAATTTCATGATATTGATTACACTGGAATACTTAGTTATCTTTCTAGAGAAAGAGATTTTTCTGAAGATAGAGTAAATGCATCGTTAAATAGATTAAAGAAAGGATTAGAAAAAAGAAGCCAGACTTTAGAGAAATGGTTTTGATATTGAATATACTAAAATAAAAGAACAATATTAAATCGTATATGACTGATATTGATCATTCAAAAAATGTATATCTTTTCATACACGGCCGTGTAGATTTGGCTGAAAAATCAATTGACCTATTAACTTCTAGTGGTTTTTCAAAAGAAAAAATCATCATGGCTGATCCAAAAAAGGCTGGTGATGTTGATGATTATATGGCTATGTTATGGATGCCTCCAAATCCTGATCATATAAAAATTCAGAAGATTACAAAAGTAGAAGAAGCTGATGATTCAGGAATGATTGGAGTTTGGAAAGGTGTTTCCAAAGATGATGTTAGTAAAATTATGTTTTAATAAATTTAATTAACCATCATCGGAATCTTTTGGTTCATCACGTGTATCAAAAGAATTGTTAGGACCTACCATGTCTTCTGGTTTAACATCTTGATCCCATGTACCCCTCATTCCTTTTATTATAGAAAATATTCCTAATGCAATAAGAATTGCAGCTGGAGTAAAAGCAAATATTTTATCCTGAAAACCAGCATCACAATCAATTTCTCTAGGCGGTTCATCTTCATAATATTCAAAGCATTTATCAAATTCAGCTTGAATTGTTAATTCGCTAAATTGGGAACCAAAAACTGACATAACAATAATTCCAGAAAACACAAGTACAATACCAATTATAATAAAGCGAATATCACTCATGTACTAATTTGATATATTGAATATTTTAGGCTATTCTAGCAATTTCTTAAGATTCTCTAATGAGTTTTTGTAAAATGATTCTAGGAATAAATAAAATTCTTTAAATTCTATTTGAGTCATTTCTTCAGTGTTAAAGTATGATTCCCATGTAACTTTGGATTTTTGATTATGTGTTGTCAGTGAAATAGTTGCATGGTACCCACGTAACGGCAGTCCATCTACAGCTATATATGAAAAATAATGTTCATCTTCCCAGCTAACAATATATTCATTAATTATACTACCATCATCAAATTCTAACCGTCTGTGTGTGCCAACACCAGATTTATTACGAGATTTTGATACACATTTTTTCATTCCAACTAACCAATCCAGATTAACAACATCACTAATCTTTCTCCAAATTTTTTTAGGTGGAGCATTAATTAGAACAGATTTTTTTAGATTTGCATTATGATTAATCATATACTCGGAATTATTTTTAGTCATAATTCCCATACCGTATGATAATTTTTAAATTTTCTAGTTTAATACATTTAAAATTGTGATTTTATAGTAAAATATATGGTATTTGGTTGGGGTAAGAAAAAATTAGATGAAAATGAAATTAATGTAGTGCCCAAGGAAAAGCATATCCTACTTTCAGATATTTCTAATATTCTGGAGGAAATTAGCAGTGTTAGAGTTAAAACAATCATGGCAGAAGTGAAAACATTTAGGAATAAAATTGATTCAAACCGAAAAACACTTCTGAAAATTACGAAAGAATTGGATGGGGACACACTGAATACTGAAGAAATAGATCATCATTTAAGAAGATTAGTTGATCGAGGAAAAAGTGATGTATTATCAATCATCAAAAAAGAATGCACAAAAAATCTAATAGAAATAAATTCATTTGATGATGTTAAAGCGTTTAGCGAAACTGTCACCAAAATGTTAAAACGCGTTGGCGATTCATTAGGAAGACATTCTAATGTTATTCATATATTTGCAAAAAAATATGCAAAAAGACTAAAAGATGATCTACGAGTCATGCAAAGTGACAATAAAGAGATTAGTGTATTAGTTACCAATCATATTGATTTAGAAAATAAAGTTGAGAAAATTACTGAAAGTATTATAGAATATGAGCAGTTTCAGAAGTCGTTATCGACATTATATGTTCGTAAGGATAATGCTGAAAAAAATACACAGAAATTGATAGAGATGAACAAAAATATTATTGATGAAATTGAAACATTAAAAAACAGTAAAGAGTATACAGCATATTTAAAAATTAAAGAAGAAATTAATTCTTTCCTTTCAGTAAGGCTTGAGATAAAAAATCAAATTGATTCACAGTTTGCAAATATATCTAGGCCCATGAATAAATACATCTATATCTCATCACTTGATAAATTACAAAAAAAATTATTGGAGAATTTAATTAATAATACCATTGATGTGTTGACTGATGAGAACAAGGATGGAATTATCCAAATATTGGAAGCAGTAATTAAAAATGTAAAGTCAGAATCGATTTCTGTTAAAAACATTGAAAAATCATTAAACCAACTCAACCAAACAATTTCTTTAGTTGATGAATTTATTGATAAAATCAATAAATGTAGTCAATCTAAAATTGATGCTGAAAATAGATTGTCAGTTTTTAATTATGGTAATTTGGAGAAAAAAGAATTGGATTTGAGTAAGAATAAAAATAATACAAGTAATATGGAGTCAGAATTAGAATCGTTTGATCTTGAGACTGATTCAATAACAGACTCAATGTCCAAATCTATTAAATTAATAGAGTTAACTCTTAATCAGATTTCTGCTGTGCATTATGTGATAGCATTAGAATAAAATGTTGATAAAAAAAAATAAGTATAAACGTAAAGTGACGATGACGGAGGAAGCTCGAGACGGAATAATATCTTTTTGTAAAATGAATCATCCTAATGAAGGAATTCTGATTTTGCGTGGAAAATCAAAGCATGGGAATGTATTTGTTGATGGTTTAGTCATACCACCATTTTCTGAAACAGGCGCTGATTTCGCCGGATTTCCACACAATCCACTTCCACTAGATCTTAGTTATGTTGGAATGGTTCATTCACATCCTGCAGGTTCCGCAGAACCATCACTTACTGACTTGAATAACTATTTTGGATTGGTATCCATGATAGTGAAATCACCCTATAATGATGATGACATATTTGCATGGGATAGTAATGGTGATGAAATACCATTAGAAGTGTTGGCAAATGAAAACTAGGGAACCTGACAAAACTTTATATGGTTTTTTCACCAATTTTTCTTAGTTTGATTAATTACAAGCATTATTTGATATTTTTGTTTGCATCACTTGCAGTAAGTATTGGTTTACAAATGATTTTACCATTTCCATATGGTCTTGGTGCAGCCTTAGCAATATTCATTGTTTTTCCATTACTCTTACGAAAAAGAATGATGTCACGTATGAAAGGTTCTGGTCAATCAGGTGGTTCTGGATTTGGACTTGGGGGTGGAGGATTTTTTGGACAGGGTCAAAGTACTGGTGTAAGATATGTATGTCTCACTTGTAATCATAGATTCAAAGGTGGTTCATGTCCACGCTGTGGTTCTAAAATGAAGCGCGCTGACTTTTAAAAATTTGTGATCAGATGCCTATACTTGCATTAGATGAAATAAGAAAAAAAGTAATTTACCAGAATACGGTTGATATATGGATCGCAGTATGTTATGAAAAAGGTGTTGATTGGAATACTACTAATGGTTACAAAAAATTTATTGCATATTTATTAAAATCAAACCTAAAAATGCAAAAATTTCCTTTATGCATCAAAGAATCAGGGGGAGATTTTGAGAGAGGTCATGATAAAACAAAATTTGGCGAAGAACTTTCAGAATCAAATGATGAAGTCAGTGCAGCATATACAATTAAACTAAATGATCAGGCAGTAGAAATTATTAGAGGATTACAATTTTAACTATGAAATTTTATGGAATAGATTTGATTTAAGATCAGATTCAAACCACACTGTTTTTACTGCATTATTTTTATTTGGATAAAAATTTATTGCGATATGTGAAAATATTTTCTCATTTTTCACTGCGCCATGCGTATGAAGTGTTTTTGCTGGAATGTAAGACACATCACCATTTTTTAAATTAATGGTTTTTATTATTTTAATTTGAAATTTTGATGCAGTGTGATCTTCTTTCTTATATAAAATCAAACTGCCAGTACCTTTTGTAACAATTAATAATTGTGCACCAGAATGGTAATGGAGTTTAGTTCTAGATGATTTGAGAAATTTCACATGATACATATCATGTTCATTTGGCCTTGTGATAGTAGAGATTTCTTGTATTTTTATAGGTCCAGTGAAGTAATTTTTCTTCACTTTTTTTACGGGTGACGATAATATGTTAGTTTTTTTCAAATTATCTAGAGAATCTATTTTCTATCAACTAAATGTTTGTGAGTTACCATAAAAATAACATAATATTAAAAACTCCTAGTATCAATATAGTAATAATATGACTAATGATGAGTATAAGATTAAGACAGTTGTTCTACGTCCTTCAATGGATTTTGATGAGACGAGAGAAATTGTAGAAAATAAAAAAACTTCACATTTTAGGGCAATGTTACAAAAACCCAAAAAAGCTGATGTACATGTACATTCTATAAAATTATCATATGAAGCATTTTTAATTTTGTCAGGGAAGTATAATGCTGATTTTTTTAGAAAAGTCATTCATACAATTAATGTTGAACCAGTTGTTAAAGAGGTGATTTTGGGTGATACCATATTTCCAATTAAACGTGGAAAAACTATTTTCGGTAAATTAGGCACAAAAATAAAATCTAGTGCAAAAAGAAAAAATCAAATTGATTTAGAATTAGAAGAGCATGTATTTTTAGAAGAAGAGCAAGAAATTGCATTTGATCATCATGGGAAGGAGATTAAAATGCCTTACAAAATGAGTTCACGATTAATTGAAAGTTATCCAAAGCGTACATTACAAAACACAAAAAATGTTGTAAAAAAACCAGAGATTACATATGACGCTGCAGTTCAAAGATTGACATCTAAATTGAAAAAATCTGTTTCAATTGGCACTCGTAATTTAGACGAAAAAATTAATGTTAATGAAATAATTGAACTATATGTACCAATTTATGAGGCAAGATTGATAGGGCCAAAAAAAAGTGTACGTCTTATGCGAATAGACGGCATAAGGAAAAAAACCTTATAATCATTTAACAAGTTTTCTGAATTTTGGTTCATCTAATAATGAATCAAAAAATTCATCTTCTGCAGCCCATTTTTTGATGGTTTTTCGATCTTTTTTCACTGCTTGTTCTAGTAGATATAATGCTTTATCGATATTAGAAATTGCAGCATTACTTCGTGCCATTGCATAAATTACATTCACATTATCATTATGTAATTGTAATAATCTCTCAAAAATCTCTAACGCTTTTTTATGTTTTCCTAACTCTGCTAATTCAATTCCTTTATGAAAAAATGCATCCATATGTTTTGGATGTTTTTTATAAATATTTTCAAAGCAGTTTAATGCTTCTTCATGTTTTTTCATCCTTCCCAGCACTACACCTTTGTAAAATGCTGTATTCACGTTACCTGAATCACATTTTAATGAATTATCCAAACTCTGTATCGCTTCTTCATGATCTAGCAATTTATCGTGAAGTACTCCTTTATTGTAGTGAGCGGCTGCGTATTTAGGGTCTATTTCTATGGCTTTATTATAGCATTCAAATGCACTATCAGTATTACCCATTTCTGCAAGTGCAATTCCTTTATTATTGACAGCACCAACATCATTTGGATTAATTTCCGTTACTTGATCAAAACATGTTATTGCATCTTGGTATTTTTTTAACTGATTTAATGCCAATCCCTGATTATAAAGCGCAGTGGTATTTTTTGGGTCTTGCTTTATTATTTTTTTAAAAAGTGGTATTGCTGCTTTTGGCTGTCTTTTTTCCATGTATGACATGGCTTGATAGAGTAAATCCTCCGTTTTTTGGTTCCCACTAAAAAATATCAATAAAACCACACTTAGTTTGTATCAAATCTTTCTCAACTTAAAGATTTGAACTTTTTTATTGCTTTTTTTGCAAGTTCTTCCATATTCCCATGTGGGAACTGTGTTGGATCATCAATTGCCATATGTTCATTATCTTTCTTATCAGATTTCATTTTTTTATTGTTCATATATCATATAGATTACTAAATTATTTTTTAAACTTTGTAAGGAATCTATCGGTGGATTTTGCAATATTAGTAATATCTGATTTTGTGTGCACATCTGAAAATGCACCTAGTTTACCAGGTAAAAAGAAAATGTTATCATTTGCAATCATATGGAAATGATAGTCATGTAGTTTTTTTATATTACATTTAGCTACATCGTTTGAATTTTTTATCTCAGTATCCCCATTAGTTACAAAGTGTGTTAGGAAAAGTGAACCAATTCCAGTTGTAATCACTTCACCATCAAATTTTTTATCCAACATTTTTCTGGTTTCAGTGCCAAAACTATTTAATTTTTTGTAAAGGCTAGCACCTTTATTTTTTAGTGTGCTAAGTGTTGAGTTTCCAGTTATCATTGTAAGCGGGTTAGCTGAAAATGTTCCACCACCAATGTATGCACGGTTTGTTTTTGAGAATGTTGATGTGTTTGCATAATTCATTAATTCATTTTTACCAGTAATAACACCAATTGGCAATCCACCACCGACTATTTTTCCCAACGTGACTATGTCAGGATCAAGTTTCATTGTTTCATACATACAACCATATCTAAATCTAAAACCAGTCACAATCTCATCTAAAATTAACAGTGATCCATTTCTATGGCAAAATTCTTCAATCCCGGATAAATAATCTTTTGTTGCTGGTATACCTCCGCCACCACCAAGAACCGGTTCAATGATAACTGCCGCTAAATCATTCTTTACTGTTTTTAAAATTTTGATCGAGTCATGTAAATTATTATACGGTAATGATTTAACATATTTTTCATCAACAAGTCCACTGCTTTCAGAATTGTGAAATGGCCAGTTTACTGTTTTGAGTAAATCAGTAGTATAACCATGCCAACCACCATCAATTTTGGCTATAGTCTTTCTTTTGGTAGCAGTTCGAGCAAGTCTGATAGCATACATTGTTGCTTCCGTTCCAGTTGTCACATAACGAATTTTTTCTGCAACTGGCACAGCTTTTGAAATTTTTTCTGATAACTCAATTGAATTTTTATTGACAGTTCCATACATCCAACCATCATTAATCTGTTTTTTTGCATCATTCATAATATTTTTTGGTGAATGTCCAAGGATGAGACTCCAATGCCCCATCCAGTAATCAACATAATTGTTAGAATCTACATCAGTTAGGAATTTTCCTTTTGAGGATTTTGCCACAAATGGATATGGTTCAAAAAATCTTATGTTATGATGTACGCCATTAACATGCAATTTTTTAGATTTTTTAAAAAGATTGGATGATTTTATAGTGTTTTTTTTATATATCTTTATATCATTTTCAATCATTTTTATCCATCATTTTTTCTAATATATTACTGATCGAGCTAAACATCTTTTTTTTAAAATTTTTATGTACAGTTTATATGTATTTGATAAATTTCACTCCTTGCATACGTAATGCAAGAGCGGCGCTTGTGATGAAGTATGGTAATATACCATTTTATGATTTACGAGCCTCCAATTACGCATACAAAATGAGGATTTGACTGAATTTTCAAATCTGAGATGTGAAGATAAGTGCATTCCGTCAATTTCCAATATTACAACTAATAGTACTTCAATGAATCAGAATCCGGTTGATCCTGCCGGACCTGACTGCTATCGGATTGATACTAAGCCATGCAAGTCTTTGTAGTAATACAAGGCATACGGCTCAGTAACGCGGTGGGATCCTCTAGAGTCGACCTGTA
>JGI24920J38491_100500_pt1 | contig 36312 bp, 27 predicted proteins | sample LinPFosmplate8_FD_38491 | JGI IMG/M metagenome (IMG submission 38491)
CGAGCTCGGTACCCGGGGATCCCAATCTAGCCTTGACCAGGCAGGGCCGTTGACTCAAACTGCTGAAGATGCTGCAATTGTATTAAACTCGATGTCAGGTTTTGATGATAAAGACTCAACCAGTGCAACAAAAGAAACGCCTGACTATACAAAAAATTTAGGAAACTCTATAAAAGGCTTAAAAATTGGCCTTCCAAGGGAATTTTTCTCTGAAGGCCTAGAAAGTGATGTTGAAAAGGTCATTATGCAGTCAATTAGTGAATTTGAGGCTATGGGGGCGGAAGTTCATGAAGTTTCCCTTCCAAACTCAGCTTACGCTATTCCAACTTACTACATCGTTGCACCGTGCGAATGCTCATCAAACTTATCAAGATTTGATGGCGTCAGATACGGATATCGTTGCGATGACCCAAAAGACCTAAATGATTTATATCTCAGATCTCGCTCTGAAGGTTTTGGTGATGAAGTTAAGCGCCGCATCATGATTGGTACCTATGCACTTTCTGCTGGCTACTACGATGCTTACTACCTTAAAGCACAAAAAGTACGTCATTTGATCAGCGAAGACTTTAAAAAAGCCTTTAAAAGTGTTGATGTAATAATGGGACCCGTTTCACCTACTACAGCATTTGAAATAGGTGCTATAAAAGACTCAGTATCAATGTATTTGGCAGATATTTATACACTGTCTGCAAACTTGGCAGGTCTTCCAGGGATGAGTGTTCCAGCTGGATTTTCTAATAATTTACCTGTCGGCTTGCAGCTGATTGGAAATCACTGGTCTGAAGAAACCTTATTAAATGCTGCGCATCAATTCCAATTGCAAACTAATTGGCATTCTCAACTTCCCGTAGAACCATAAAAAGGACTGATGATGACTTGGGAAACGGTAATTGGATTAGAAATACATTCACAATTAAGAACAAAATCGAAGATTTTTTCGGGTGCATCTACTGCATTTGGTGCTAAGCCTAACACTCAAGCTTGCGCAGTCGATCTAGGTTATCCGGGCGTACTACCAGTGCTTAATAAAGAGGCTGTAAATATGGCACTAAGTTTTGGTTTAGCTGTTAATGCTAAAATCAATCAGCACTCTATTTTTGCTAGAAAAAATTACTTTTATCCTGACCTTCCTAAGGGTTATCAAATTTCTCAGTTTGAATTGCCAATTGTAGGACAAGGAGAAATTGAAATACCTTTAGAGGACGGTCAAAATAAAATGGTTGGTATAACTCGTGCTCACCTTGAAGAAGATGCGGGTAAATCTATACATGACCTCTATGATGACTTCACTGCAATTGATCTTAATCGAGCAGGAACACCACTTTTAGAAATAGTCTCTGAGCCAGATATGAGTAGCGCAAAAGAGGCAGTCACTTATGCTAAAAAAATCCGTTCATTGGTACAATATATAGGTATTTGTGATGGAAATATGCAGGAAGGTTCATTTCGTTGTGATGCAAATGTTTCAATAAGAAAAAAAGGCGATGAACTAGGGACTCGTGCAGAGCTTAAAAATATAAACTCATTTAAATTTTTAGAGAAAGCAATTAACTTGGAAGTTGAAAGGCAAATCGATATCCTCGAAGATGGTGGTTCTATTGTTCAGGAAACAAGACTCTATGATGCGGTTAAGAATGAAACAAGATCAATGCGATCTAAGGAAGAAGCAAATGACTATAGGTATTTTCCTGATCCTGACTTATTACCTGTTGCTATTAATGATGAACTTCTTTCTCAAATAAAAAAAAGCCTTCCAGAGCTGCCAACAGAAAAGAAAATCAGATTTATAAAAGATTTTGGACTCAGTGAATATGATGCAGAAAATTTGACAGCCCAGATAGATATTGCTGACTATTTTGAATCTATGATTGCAAAAGGTGCTGATGTAAAGCTCTCAGCCAATTGGGTGATGGGCGACCTTTCAGCTTCACTAAATAAAAACCAAATCGAGATTCAGGATTCGCCCATATCAGCTATAGAGTTATATGAGCTCATTACAAAAATTAGTGATAATACAATCTCAGGAAAAATTGCCAAATATATTTTTAAATCCATGTGGGAAGGAAAGGGAAGTGTAGAAGAAATTATTGAAAATCAGGGTTTAAAACAAATGACAGATATTGATGCTTTAGAAGGCATAATTGATGAAGTTGTTAATAACAATACTCTACAAGTTCAGCAATTTAAAGATGGAAACTCTAAACTTTTAGGTTTTTTTGTTGGTCAAGTTATGAAGGCTACAAATGGAAAGGCAAATCCAAAACAAGTCAATAAAATTCTAAATGATAAGCTCTCCTAAATTTGCAGACCTAGGTGAGGATTATTTCTCAAGAGTTGATACCCAAAAACTCAAAAATAGCCATCTAATCCATGTCAACAAAGATTTGCAAGCAAACCTTAAGCTAAACCTAACAGAAGAAGAACTACTTGCTATCTGCTCAGGCGAAAAAAAATTAGGTGAAGTAGATCCAATTTCTAGTGTCTACGCTGGACACCAGTTTGGCTACTTTGTTCCTCAGCTTGGCGATGGTCGTTCATGTTTAATTGGCGAGTTAAATGGATATGAATTGTCATTAAAAGGTGCAGGAACTACTCCATTCTCACGTGGCGCTGATGGTCGAGCGGTTCTTCGGTCTAGTATTCGCGAATACTTATGTTCTATTGCCATGGAAGGATTGAATATTCCTACAACTAAATGCCTTGCAATTGTTGCAAGTGATACCGATGTATATCGAGAGCATATAGAGAGTGGTTCAATTGTTACCCGTGTTTCTGAAAGTCATATACGCTTCGGGCATTTCGAATATTTTGCCTCAAAAGGTCAAAGTGAAAACGTAAAAAAACTAGCAGATTTTGTTATTAATCATTACTACCCTAAATTGAAAGGAAAAAATTGTTATTTAGATCTATTTAAGACAGTAGTTCAAACTACTGCTGTAATGATTGCTCGCTGGCAGGCGCAAGGTTTTGCTCACGGCGTGATGAATACTGACAATATGTCAATTTTAGGTCTAACTATTGATTATGGACCTTTTAGTTTCATGGAAATTTATAATCCAGCTTTTATATGTAACCACTCTGATAGCCAAGGTCGCTACTCGTTTGAAATGCAACCCTCAGTTGCTCTATGGAATTTAGAGCGACTTGCTGATTCAATGAAGAGTTTAGTTGATGAGGATGACTTGAAAGATGCCTTGGCTGTATACCAATCCTCTTTAGTGAAGGAGTACTCACTCTTGATGAGGCAAAAATTTGGCTTACTAAAAGTTGTTGACGAAGATAGCACTTTGATTAATGATTTTTTGCAATTGCTTTATACCAACAAGAGAGACTACCATCGCTCAATGAGGCAACTTTCAGACCAAAAAGAACAATCTATGGGGAGTGAATTTGATACCTGGTTTGAACAATATCATAAGAGGATTAAGCAAGAAATTGAAAAACCTAAACAGAGGCAAGAATTGATGAATTCAGTTAACCCTAAGTATGTTTTAAGAAACTACTTGGCAGAAATTGCCATTAGGAAGGCTGAAGATTTAAATCAGTATGATGAAATTGAGACTTTGTTTAACTTATTAAGATCTCCATTCGAGAGTCATAAAGGGTTTGATTTATATGACAGTGAGGCTCCAGAATGGGCTCAAAACCTAGAGCTTAGCTGTTCATCTTAGCTGCCTAAAGTTGCCGATTTAACTAGATAAATGCTATGAAGAATAGTTGAATCTGATTAACAATTGGTAATACAAATAGTTTAAAGCCACCTATATACATTAAACCCAACAATATTAGAAAACCATATTGCTCGAATTGGCCATATTTATATGCCAATGGCCCAGGTAGAAGCGCACTAATGACTCTAGATCCGTCTAGTGGAGGAATTGGCAAAAGATTGAATACGGCCAATAAAATATTAAAAAATATTCCTATACCAGCCATTTTTAATAAAATAGGTATGTTCAAATTAATTGAAATTATGGCAACTAGAACCCAACCAATAGCCATAAGAAAATTTGCTCCTGGCCCAGCAAGCGCGACTAAAATCATTCCTGATTTTTGAGACCTAAGTGCACGAAAATTAATTGGAACTGGTTTTGCCCATCCAAAAATAAAACCGACATTCATTACTATTAATAATAATGGTACCACTACTGTTCCTACTGGATCAACATGCTTAATTGGGTTTAAGGTTACTCGCCCCATCATTCTCGCAGTATGATCCCCTAGCTTACTTGCTACCCAGCCATGAGCCGCCTCATGAAGCGTAATTGCGAATAGAAGCGGAATAATATAAATTAATAAAGTTTGAAAATCAGGCATTAGGTAAAATCAAATTATTTTTTAGTATAAATTCTATTTTATATGAAAAGCAGTGATTCATTAATCTCTACAGTTAAAGAAGCTCCTAATGATGCTCAAATCATTTCTCATCAGCTAATGATCAGAGCAGGATTGATTTCAAAATTAGCTTCAGGCATATATTCATACCTTCCATTGGGCTTAAAAGTAGTTCAAAAAGTTGAGAAAATCATTCGCGAAGAGATGAATAAATCCAAAGCACTAGAATTATTGATGCCTGTTGCACAGCCTGCAGAAATATGGCAAGAATCAAAAAGATGGGAAGAGTATGGCCCAGAGCTTCTTCGTTTTAAGGATAGGCATGATAGAGATTTTTGCCTGGGCCCTACACATGAAGAAGTTATTACCAATATTGCTAAGCAATATCTTAGAAGTTACAAGCAGCTGCCAATAAATTTCTATCAAATTCAAACCAAATTTAGAGATGAAATTCGACCTCGCTTTGGTGTAATGCGTTCCAGAGAGTTTATTATGAAGGATGCGTATTCATTTCATATTGATGAAAAATCACTTGGCGAGACTTATCAAATAATGCATCAGACATATTGCAATATTTTTGATAGAATTGGGTTTAACTATAGAACTGTTTTGGCAGATTCTGGGGCAATTGGAGGTGAAAGTTCTCATGAATTTCATGTACTGGCTGATTCTGGTGAAGATGCGATTTGTTTTTCTGATAAATCAGATTATGCCGCAAATATTGAGCGTGCAGAAACTCTTCCTCAAGGAAAGCCTAAACCTGCTAAGCAAACATTAGAGCTAGTTAAGACGCCAGGTGTAAAAACAATTAATGACGTTTGTAACTTATTAAAAATTAAGCCAACAAACTCAATTAAAACGCTAATTGTTGAGGGAGATAATGATAATCTGGTTGCTCTAGTTTTGCGTGGTGATCACGAACTTAATGAAGTCAAAGCTTCAAAAATCCAAGGTGTTAAGCAGCCACTACAAATGGCTGAAGAAGAAAAAGTTCAGCAACGGCTTGGCTGTTCATTTGGATCAATAGGTGTTGTTAATCTTGATATTCCAATTATTGCTGATTATGCAGCCGCATGTTTATCAGATTTTGTTTGTGGCGCTAATGAAAATGATAAGCACTTTGTAGGAGTTAACTGGAACCGCGATACTTCAAAAGTTACTTCTAGCGATTTGCGTAACATTGTTACTGGAGATCCTTCGCCAGATGGTAAAGGAAAGCTTGAAATTAAGAGGGGTATTGAGGTTGGTCATATTTTCCAGCTTGGTACAAAGTATTCAGACTCTATGAACGCTAATGTTATTGGTGAAGATGGAAGGGCAGTTAATATGAATATGGGCTGTTATGGCATTGGAGTCACTAGAATTGTAGCTGCAAGTATTGAGCAAAATCATGATGATAAAGGAATTATTTTCCCTGAAGCTATAGCTCCTTTTCACCTAGTTATTGTTCCAATAAATTATAATAAATCTAGTAGGGTTAAGGCTTTGGCAGATGAGCTTTATAATGACTGTTTAGAGCAAGGTATTGAGGTGTTATTAGATGATCGTAAAGAACGTGCAGGTGTAATGTTTGCTGACTCTGAGTTACTCGGAATTCCGCATCGACTTGTTATAAGTGATACTCATGCTGATAATGGGAAAATCGAATATAAATCAAGAAAGGAATCTGACAAAGTTGAAGTTGATTTTAAGGTAGCTGTTAACTTTATTCTAGAAAAGCTTGCTTAATGATATTTCTTCAATATATACTGCCTCAGCACTTTTTGTCGAAGCTGATGTTTCGTTTCGCAAAAATCGAAACTTTGTGGATAAAAAATACCTGCACCCGCTGGTTTGTTAGTAAATACAATGTCAACTTAGCTGAAGCTGAACTTGAAAATATTGAAGACTATATTAACTTCAATGATTTTTTTACAAGAGCTTTAAAGCCAAATTTAAGGCCAATATCAGAATCTAAGCTTATCTCTCCTGTCGATGGTGTTGTTTCTCAAGCAGGCAAGATTCAAGACTCTCAAATCTTACAAGCTAAAGGGCGTCAATATTCGACCTCAGAGCTTCTCGCAGATAAAACTTCAGAAGAACTGAAAAATGGAAGCTTTGCAACAATATATTTATCACCTAAAGATTACCATCGTATTCATATGCCTTGTGATGGAGCCTTAGTAGCAATGAAATATATTCCTGGCGATCTTTTCTCAGTAAGTCAAAAGACTGTTAGACATGTTGAGAAAGTTTTTGCAAGAAATGAACGTCTAGTTTGTTTATTCAAAACTGAATTTGGTGAAATGGCTTTTGTGTTAGTTGGCGCAATTTTTGTAGGCTCTATGCAAACAAGTTGGCATGGCCAGATAACCCCTACTTATGGGAAAAAAATTATAAATTTTATCTATAAAGATAAAGAGGTTAGGCTTTCTAAGGGCGATGAATTAGGTCGATTTAATATGGGTTCGACTGTAATTATGCTCCTGCCAGAAAGATCAACAGAAATAAATCTGATTGAGGGGCAAGAGCTTAAAATGGGACAAGCGATTATATAATTAAGCTTCTATTGCTGTCTCTTTTTCTGTCATTGACTCAATTTGTCTCTCAAATTCTCTTAGACGCTTATATACACTTGCTAATTCGATAATTGTTGGCCATGAGTTGAATAGGTACTGAAGTGATCCTTCAACTCTACCAAAGGCTCTAATGATTTGCTGCATTACTCCAAGAGTCATAACTCCCGCTACAATAGCTGGGGCTAAGACAATATAGGCAACTAAAACGTTTACCTGTAAGTATGCAAGTCTTCCAATATTAAAGTACAAATACTGTAAGTAACTTTTGTAGTGGATAATTCGAACCCCATCAAAAAGCTCTTCTAGAGTTTTTGGTCTTATGGTGCCATCATCCTCTGCGATAACAAGTATTTTTCGATAAGCAGCCTCTCTCTTTTGTAGGTCATATTCGATACCGACTAGTCTTAAAACCCATGCTAGAGCAATCATAAGTATAGTACCACCTACAGCCCAAATAAATGCAGCTGTGACTAACCCATACTCCCAATCAGCAAACCACATAATAGGAATACCTACAGCTAATCCCATTAATAATGGGAAGTATTCAATTAGCACCATAATGGATTGAATTAAACTTGTTCCAAGGCTCTCCATGATACGAGAAAATCTAATAGTATCTTCTTGGACTCGCTGCGAAGCACCTTCGATCGTTCTAGCTTTGTCATAAACACCATGATAAAACTCTACCATTGATGCACGCCACCTGAATAAGAAATGCGAGGTTAAAAATGATGTTGCAAGTGCTAGAACTATGTACAAGGCAGCAAGCCTTGCAAAGCTCCATAGACCACCTATATATTCTTCCATAGTGATTGCATTTGGTGTACCAAGGGCTTTTTGAATCATGTCATAGAACCCACCAAACCATTCATTAATTTGTACATCAATTTGGACTGATAACCAGAGCGAAGTTAAAATAATTGCTGAACCAAGATAGGCCCAAAGAAACCATTTTTTTTCTGTAAAAAATTTAAACATTATTATTCCTTAAAATATGGGAAATAACTATTAGCTAAAAAGATAATACCTAATATATATTATAGATACGAATTAGTTTAATAACTTGTTTTGGTACTTACACAATTTTAATTAGAGTGGTTCAATTTTAAGAGATAAATAGTGTATTCTTTTGATATGTAATATTGGTTAAACTTCTTTAGAAAAGTCAAGGAATGGACTATTGTCATTACAACAGGGTAAGAATCAATTAGGCCCACCACAAACTGAAATTAACTCTGTTATCGCGCTCTATTCTAACGGCCAGATACAAGAGGCACTCGATACCGTTGAAACCTTAATCAAAGACTACCCTGTTGAGCCATTACTCTTTAATATCAGTGGTGCTTGTTATAAAGCGATCGGCCAAGTGGATGCTGCGGTTAAGTGTTATGAGAAGGCAATATTTATTAAACCAGACTTCGCTGAGGCGCACAACAACCTCGGTGTTACGATCCAAGACCTTGGACAACTCAATTCCGCGGTTAGGAGCTTTGAGAAGGCCCTAGCCCTTAAACCCGACTACGCTGAGGCACATAATAACCTTGGTATTGTTCTTATGAAACTTCATCAACCTGATGCTGCGGTCAAAAGCTATAAGAATGCAATAGCTATTAAACCTGACTATGCTAAAGCGTATAACAACCTTGGAAATACTTTCATGGAAATCGGACAAGTGAAAATCGCGGTTAAAAGTTATGAGAAGGCACTAACTCTTAAACCAGACTACGTTGGGGCACATAATAACCTCGGTATTAGTCTCACGCAACTTGGTCAATTTGATGCTGCGGTTAAGTGTTATGAGAAGGCAATAGTTATTAAACCAGACTTCGCAGAGGCGCATTATAATTTAAGCATCCATAAAAAATATACACCAAGCGATCCACAGATTACTAAAATGCAATCCCTTCTCTCTTCTGACATGCTGAGTCCATCAGACCGAAGACACCTATGCTTTGCATTAGCGAAAGTGAATGAAAATTTAGATAACCAAGATGAACTATTTAAGTATTTGCACGAGGCTAATCGCTTACGTAAGCATGAATTAAATTATTCTCTTGATCGCTCTAAAACTCTATTTTCGACTGTAAAAGAAATATTTAGCTCACCGTATCCAGATATTGAAAAATCTTTATCATCAGAGCCATCAACTTTTAAGCCTATTTTTATTGTCGGCATGCCCCGCTCTGGCACAACCCTTGTTGAGCAAATAATTTCTAGTCATCATGCAGTTCATGGTGCAGGTGAACTAACTAACCTACCTACAATTATTGGACCAATAGCCACAGATCACTTAAATCAAGGTATAAATAAGCTTCCTGAAAAATCCTTTTTGTCTATCCGTGAGCAATATTTAGATGTACTTTCAAATCTCAATGTTTCAGAAAGCGTGATTACTAATAAATTACCTTTAAACTTTTTATACATTGGATTTATTCTAACGTCCTTTCCTGAAGCAAAGATTGTTCATATGAAAAGAGATGCCAGAGCTACGTGCTGGTCAATTTATAAGAATTATTTTCACAGTAAGGGGAATGGATTTTCATATAATCAAGAGGATTTAGCTGGGTTTTATGCTTTGTACACAGAGTTTATGGCTTTTTGGCATCAATTATTCCCAGATAAAATTTACGACATGTGTTATGAGGACTTAACTACTAATCAAGAAGAAGAAACTAGAAAGATATTAAAATATTGTGAATTAGACTGGGATGAAAATTGCTTAAACTTTCATACTATCAAAAGTGCCGTAAAAACATCCAGTTCATTGCAGGTTAGGCAAAAGATGTATCAAGGTAGCTCTGAAGCCTGGAAAAAATACGAAGCTCATCTAAAACCACTAATAAAGGCACTCAGTTCTTACTAGAGTATCAATATGACCACAATGAACTTACCACAAACTGAAATTAATTCTGTTATTGCGCTTTACTCTAACGGCCAGATACAAGAAGCACTTAATACTGTTGAAACCTTAATTAAAAACTATCCTGATGAGTCATTGCTCTACAATATCAGTGGTGCATGCTATGCAAATTTAGGACAGTTTGATAGGGCGGTTAGGTTTTATGACCAGGCTCTAATAATTAAACCCGACTATGCTGAAGCGCATTATAATCTTGCTGGTACTCTCCAAGAGCTCGGTCAATTGGATGCCGCAGTTAAGAGCTATAAGAAGTCACTAGCAATTAAACCCGACTACGCTGAGGCACATAATAACCTTGGAAATGTTCTCAAGAATCTTGAGCAACTAGATGCTGCGGTCAAAAGCTATAAGAATGCAATAGCTATTAAACCAGACTATGTTGAAGCGCATTATAGTCTTGGCACTACGCATCAAGAACTCGGCCAACTGGATGATGCAGTCAAAAGTTATAAAAAGGTAGTAGTTATTGAACCAGATTTTGCTGAGATGCATAACAATCTTGGTGTTATCCTCAAAGAACTCAATCAAAAGGATGCTGCTCTTAAAAGTTTAGAAAGAGCTGTAGCTATTAAGCCAGACTTTGCTGAGGCGCATAATAACCTTGGCAACATTCTCAAAGAGCTCGACCAGCAGGATGCTGCGGTTAAGTGTTATGAGAAGGCAGTGGCTCTTAAACCTGACTATGTTGATGCACATTATAACCTGGGAGGTGTCCTCAAAGATCTTGACCAACTGGAAGCTTCGGTTAAGTGTTATGAGAAGGCAGTAGCTCTTAAACCTGACTATGCTGATGCATATTATAATCTGGGAGGCGTCCTTAAAGATCTTGGTAAGCTGGAAGCTGCAGTAAAAAGCTATGAGAATTCATTATCCATTCAACCTAACTACGCTGAGACACATAACAACCTAGGTAGTGTTTTAAAGGAGCTCGGCCAACTAGATAGAACGATTAAGTGTTATGAACGTGCAATGGAGCTTAAATCGGATATTCATTATACCTTCGGTGAGTCGTTGCATACAAAAATGCAACTTTGTATCTGGGACGATCTATCAAGCCAACTTGATGAATTAAAAAATAAAATTAATAGTAGCGAAAAAATTATAAATCCATTCCCTTTACTAGCGCTGATTGATAATCCTGAGCTTCAGAGGAAAACCGCTGAAATCTCGGTTAACGAGAAGTATCCACAGAGTCATGTTTTATCTAAAATAGAGCGTTACCAGAAACACAAAAAAATCCGGATAGGATATTTTTCTGCAGACTTCAGAAATCATCCTGTATCAACTCTAAAGACAGAGCTTTATGAGCTTCATGATAGAAGTCAATTTGAAATCTATGCGTTTTCTTATGGCCCAGATACAAAAGATGAAATGAATCTTAGAATTAAAGCTGGGGTAGATTATTTTCATGATGTACACAAGATGTTGGATAAAGATTTGGCAATACTTTCAAGGTCTTTTGAGATCGATATAGCTGTCGACTTAGGAGGGTTTACTCAAGATTCAAGAACAGGAGTATTTGCCTTGCAAGCAGCACCAATACAAGTTAATTATTTAGGATATCCAGGCACGATGGCGGCAAACTACATGGATTATTTGATTGCAGATCGCACACTTATTCCTGATGAAAAAAAACATCATTATTTAGAAAAAATTGTTTACATGCCTAATAGTTTTATGGTGAATGATACGAAAACGAAGCTCTCAAATAGACTATTTACTAGGGTAGAGACTGGATTGCCAACTAATGGGTTTGTATTTTGTTGTTTCAATAATCATTATAAGATTACTCCTAATATTTTTATTGGATGGATGCAAATACTTAAAGCAGTCGAGGATAGTGTATTGTGGTTGTCTGAGGGAAATAGCACTGCAGTTAAGAACTTAAAAAAAGAAGCTAAAAAAAATGGTGTTGATGAAAATAGATTGATTTTTGCCCCACGATTAGACTCTATGAAAGACCATTTAAATAGAATTCAGTTAGCAGATCTATTTATTGATACACTTCCTTACAATGCGCATGCAACTAGTAGTGACGCCCTTCGGATGGGATTACCGGTGCTAACTTGTATAGGCAACTCTTTTGCCAGTAGAGTTGCAGCAAGTCTGTTGAATGCCGTCAATTTACCGGAATTGATTACTACCACCCAAGAACAATATGAGTTACTTGCAATTCAACTGGCGACACATCCAGAAAAATTAAAAATCATCAAAGACAAACTAGTCAATAATTTACCCACAGCACCGTTATACGACACCCCATTGTTTACACGACAGCTTGAATCTGCTTACTTGACCATGTATGACAGATACCAACAAGGATTAGATCCAGATTATATTTATGTGGAACATTAGATAATATAGAGTATCAAGATGACCAAAGTAAGTCCTTCACAAATTGAAATTAACTCTGTTATTGCGCTCTACTCTAACGGTAAGATACAAGAGGCACTCGATACTGTTGAGACCTTAACCAAAAATTATCCTAATGAGCCATTACTCTATAATATCAGTGGTGTTTGTTATAAAACAATCGACAAACTGGATGAGGCTATTAAGAGTTTTGAGAAGGCACTCGCTATTAAACCAGACTACACTGAGGTTCATTACAACCTCGGCGTTGTTCTCAAGGATCTCGGCCAACTAGATGCTGCGGTTAAGAGTTATGAGAAAGCGCTCGCAATTAATCCCAGCTATGCTAATGCATGTAATAACCTCGGCGTTGTTCTCAAGGAGCTCGGCCAACTAGATGCTTCGGTTAAGAATTATAAGAAGGCACTCGCTATTAAACCAGACTTCGCTGAGGCACATAATAACCTCGGTAATACTCTCGATTTACTCGGTCAACTGGATGCTGCGGTTAAGTGTTATGAGAATGCAGTAGCTCTTAAACCTGACTATTCTGAGGCGCACAATAACCTCGGCAATGCCTTCAAAAATCTTGCTCAACTGGATGCTGCGGTTAAGTGTTATGAGAATGCAGTAGCTCTTAAACCTGACTATGCTGAGGCATATCATAATCTTGGTAATGCACTGTTAAGCCTAAAGAGATTGGATGAAGCACTAGTAAGTTATGAGCGTGCTATTGTCCTCAAACCCGACATAGATTTTATCCTAGGTGATTTATTGCATACAAAAATGCAACTTTGTATCTGGGACGATCTATCAAGCCAACTTGATGAATTAAAAAATAAAATTAATAGTAGCGAAAAAATTATAAATCCATTCCCTTTACTGGCGCTGATTGATAATCCTGAGCTTCAGAGGAAAACCGCTGAAATCTCGGTTAACGAGAAGTATCCACAGAGTCATGTTTTATCTAAAATAGAGCGTTACCAGAAACACAAAAAAATCCGTATAGGATATTTTTCTGGAGACTTCCACAATCATGCAACGATGCATTTAATGGCAGAATTATTTGAATGTCATGATAAAGTATTTTTTGAATTGATTGCCTTCTCATTTGGACCTGATAAACAAGATCAATGGAGACAAAGAGTCTTCTTATGTTTTGATAAATTTTTGGATGTAAGGTTAAAATCAGATCGGGAGATATCATTGTTAGCAAGAAAGATGGAAATTGATATTGCAATAGATTTAAAAGGATATACTCGAAACTGTCGACCTAATATATTCGCAAAGGGTTGCGCACCAATACAGGTTAGTTATTTAGGATATCCAGGCACGATGGCGGCAAACTACATGGATTATTTGATTGCAGATCGCACACTTATTCCTGATGAAAAAAAACATCATTATTTAGAAAAAATTGTTTACATGCCTAATAGTTATCAAGTTAATGTATCTAATAGAAGTATTTCTAAAACTTCATTATTGCGTCATGAACTTGGATTACCCAGCACAGGTTTTGTATTTTGTTGTTTTAATAATACATATAAAATCACCCCCTCTACCTTTATTGGGTGGATGCGAATACTTAAAGCAGTCGAGGATAGTGTGTTGTGGTTATTTGAGAATAATAACAATACTACCAAAAACTTAAAAAAAGAAGCAATGAAATTCGGTATCAATGAAGATCGATTCGTTTTTGCTACACATATGCCTGTTGAAGAACATTTAAACAGAATTAAACAAGCAGATCTATTTATTGATACACTTCCTTACAATGCCCATACTACGGCAAGTGATGCCCTTCGGATGGGATTACCGGTGCTAACTTGTATAGGCAACTCTTTTGCCAGTAGAGTTGCAGCAAGTCTGTTGAATGCCGTCAATTTACCGGAATTGATTACTACCACCCAAGAACAATATGAGTTACTTGCTATTCAACTGGCAACAAATCCAGAAAAATTAAAAATCATCAAAGATAAACTAGTCAATAATTTACCCACAGCACCGTTATATGACACCCCATTGTTTACACGACAGCTTGAATCTGCTTACTTGACCATGTATGACAGATACCAACAAGGATTAGATCCAGATTATATTTATGTGGAACATTAGAAAATTTAGATAATATAGAGGGTGATGATGTAACTTAAATATGATCTTACTAGAGTATCAAAATGAATAGAAAGAAATACCTAACTTATTTTATTGATTTTAACTAGTTTAATACCTTGCTTGCTAACTTGAACAATCTCAATTATTAGTGACTCTATTTTGAGAGATACGTCATGTTGAGGAAAGCTCTGAAGATGTTCTAGAATTAGTCCATTAAGTGTCTTGGCATTATCAGACGGTAACTTAACCTTAAGTGCAGTATTTATTTCACGAATACTGATTCTAGGATCCACTAAATAACTACCATCATCTTGTAGATTTATTTCATTTATACTTTCGCCTTGGTTAGAGGTGAATTGACCAACAATTTCTTCCAAAATATCATCTAGAACAACCATTCCTTGTACTTCACCATACTCATCTACAACAATACCAAGTCTCCTTTTCTGATTTTTAAAGTGTTCAAGTTGATGAGATAAAGGAGTGCCTTCAGGTATGAAGTAAGGCTCACGAATCAGCTCTTTGATTGCAGAAATATCCATTTCATCTTTTGCATAGACGTTAACAACATCTCTCATATGAATGGTTCCAATAATATTGTTTTCTGAGCCATCAAATATAAGAAGCCGAGTATGTTGCACTCGTTTGAGTTGCTCAAATATTTCATCTTCATTATTAATATCTACACTTACAAGCTCATGATGAGGAATCATAATATCCTCAACCTTTACTTTTTCAAGGTCAATAATATTAAGAAGCATTTTTCGATAATTTTTTGACAGCATGGGCTTTGAATCTACTACAGCCATTCTCAGCTCTTCTGAATTCAAAATATCATTATTTATATTTTTTAATCCAAATAGTTTAAGGATGAATTTAGAAATGTATGATATTAAAAAAATTAATGGCTTAAAAACCTTAATTAATACTTCTAAAAACCATGAGGCAGGTAGAGCTATTTTTTCTGGATTTTTTGCAGCGTAAGTTTTTGGTGTTGTTTCAGCAAAAATTAAAATGATTACTGTTAACGTCAGTGAAGCAAGAATAACCGAACCTTCACCCCAAAGCTTAATTGCAAGAAGTGTTGCGATACTTGCAGCAAGTATGTTGACAAAGTTGTTACCTAGTAGAATTCCGCCAATCAAGTAATCAATATTTTTTAAGAGCTTTTCTACTCTTTTGGCTTGGTGATTATTTTTTGCACTGAGTGATTTGAGGCGGTATCGATTAATTGCCATCATCGATGTTTCGGATGCAGAAAAAAAAGCTGAAGCTAAAATTAGAACGAAAAGTAAAACACTTAGCCAAAAAGTGGACAGTGATTCCAATGAGTCACCTATAATAATTAATGAATTCTTATTTTAACCTTAAAGCAGTTAAAAAACCTTAGAACAACTTATTTTGAAATATTAAGAAAATTGTTGAAAGGGCTCTAGACCCGGATATCTAGCATCATTACCAAGCTCCTCTTCAATTCGTAGTAACCTGTTGTACTTTGCAAGCCTATCAGAGCGAGAAAGGGAGCCAGTTTTAATTTGACCGCAGCTGGTTGCAACTGCAAGGTCAGCAATTGTGGTATCTTCAGTTTCACCACTCCTATGAGACATTACGCAAGTATAGCCAGCATCAAGAGCCATTTTCATTGCATTAAAGGTTTCAGTTAGTGTACCGATTTGGTTAACTTTTATAAGAATAGAATTTGCGATATTATTTTTAATGCCTTTTTTTAAAATTTTACTGTTGGTAACAAATAAATCATCACCTACTAATTGCACTTTATGAGAAAGTTTTTTAGTAAGCATTTCCCAGCCTTCCCAGTCATTTTCATCCATTCCATCTTCAATAGAGATAATCGGATAATTTTCAACCCATGTTGCAAGATATTCAGTAAATTCAGCGTTACTAAGCTTTAAGTTTTCTGAAGATAAGTTGTAAGTACCATCTTTATAAAACTCCGAACTTGCGGCATCTATCCCAATAAAAATATCTTTTCCAGCAATATAGCCTGCATTTTCAATGGCTTCTACTATCACTTTTAATGCTTCTTCATTTGAACTTAAATCTGGGGCAAAGCCTCCCTCATCTCCAACAGAAGTATTAAGGCCTCTTAGATTGAGAACTGCCTTCAAGTGATGAAAAACTTCTGTACCATATCTCAAAGCCTCTTTAAAGCTAGGAGCGCCTGCAGGTATAATCATAAACTCTTGAATGTCAACGCTATTATTGGCATGCTCACCACCATTAATAATGTTCATCATAGGGACTGGGAGTTGATAGGTTTTAGAAAAATCAAACGAACGAAAGAGAGACTGTTTGTTATTATTTGCATTTGCATGAGCGCATGCTAATGATACAGCTAGAATAGAATTTGCACCTAGTCTAGACTTTGTTTCAGTACCATCCAAGTCAATCATTTTTTGATCAATAGCTTGCTGGTTGGAGATTGACATACCGACTAAAGCATCGTTAATTTCATTATTAACAATATTAACGGCATTAATAACACCTTTTCCTAGATAGCGATTTTTGTCACCATCTCTAAGCTCTAAAGCCTCTCTTTGGCCTGTAGATGCTCCTGATGGAACTATTGATCTTCCAAGGGTCCCATTACTAAGAATGACATCTGCCTCTACTGTCGGGTTGCCTCTAGAATCTAAAACCTCACGGGCTTTGATTTGTTTGATTGTCATTTAAGAATTATTAAATTGGTAAAAAAAGAACCAAATTTTAAACTAGGGTTTTTTTTACTTTGTGTCAAATTGTTTCAAATTTATTCAAAGAAAGATTTCATTTTACCAAAAAAAGAATTTGACTCTGGGTGATGTTTAGCTTCACAAGAGTTAGAAAAATCTTTTAGCAGCTTTTTTTGTTTTGAGTTTAAATGAACAGGAGTTTCAACTTTTACTTGACATAGAAGATCACCTGAGCCACTATACCTCATAGCCGGCATACCCTTGCCACGAAGTCTAAAAAGCTTTGAAGTTTGAGTGCCTGAAGGCACGCTAATTTTAAGTTTTCCATCTAAGGTGGGAACTTCAATTGAGCCACCAAGAGCAGATGTTGCAAAATCAATTGGAACTTCACAATACAAATCATTACCTTCGCGCTGAAAAATTGGATGATCTTTTATGTGAATTTGAACATAAAGATCGCCAAACGCTCCTCCACGCAAGCCTGCTTCACCTTCACCACTAAGTCGAATTCGATTTCCAGTGTCAACCCCAGCGGGGATTTTTACAGAAAGAGTTTTTTGTTTTCTTACAATTCCCTGACCTCGGCAAGTGCCACATGGAGATTCAATTTTTTCCCCGGAGCCGTTACACTGGTTGCAAGGTCTTTGGATGGCAAAGAAGCCTTGTTGCATAGTAGTTTGACCAGTACCATGACAATTACTGCAAGTTTTTACAGATGTTCCTGGTTTTGCCCCACTTCCAGAGCAGGTGTCACAGGTATCATTTTTAGGCACTCTAATTTTAACTGTATCACTCTTTGCTGCCTGCTTTAAGTCAATCTCTAAATCATAGCGTAGATCAGGACCTCTATTATCTGGTTTGGCATTTCCACCACCAAAGATATCTCCAAATATATCCCCAAAACCGCCAGCTCCTCCAAAAGGTTTACCTCCACCAAAACCGCCAGCGCCTTGCTCGACACCTGCATGCCCAAACTGGTCGTAAGCTGATCTTTTTTGAGGATTAGAAATTACATCATATGCCTTGCGAACTTCTTTAAATTTTTTCTCTGCACCAACCTTATCATCACCATTTCTATCAGGGTGATACTTCATAGCGAGGCGCTTGTATGCCTTTTTTATTTTGGCTTCATCTGCGCCTTTATCAACGCCCAAAACTTCGTAGTAATCTCTTTGTGACATATATCCCTTATACTATTAAACCTCCCATGAAGTTCATCAAGGGAGGTTTTTTATAACATCTTATACAGTTTTACTTACTTTTCTTCTTTAACTTCTTCGAAGTCTGCATCTACAACATCATCATTTGCTTGAGCGTTATCATCTTGTGGGTCTTCAGCACTTGCTTTTTCTTGTGCTTTTTGCGCTAGAACTTGTGCTTTTTCACTCAGGTTTTGAACTTTAGCATCGATTGCTTCTTTATCATCTCCTTTGATACTTTCTTCAAGTTCATTTACAGCAGCCTCAATAGCTGATTTTTCATCATCAGAGACTTCATCTTTTAGTTCTTCAAGAGTTTGTCTTGTTGAGTGAACTAGAGAATCGGCCATGTTACGAGAAGTTACAAGCTCTTGAAATTTCTTATCTTCTTCGGCATGCGCTTCAGCATCTTTGATCATTTTGTCAACTTCTTCATCTGAAAGGCCGCTTGAAGATTTGATTGTGATTGACTGTTCTTTACCAGTGTTTTTATCTTTTGCAGAAACATGTAGAATGCCATCTGAATCAAGATCAAGAGTAACTTCAATCTGAGGTTGTCCTTTTGGTGCAGGAGCAATGCCTTCTAAATTGAACTGACCAAGTGATTTATTTGCACTTGCAACTTCACGTTCACCCTGAAGTACTTGAACTGTTACCGCTGACTGGTTATCTGCTGCAGTTGAAAAAACCTGAGACTGATTAGTTGGGATAGTTGTATTTTTCTCAATTAATTTAGTCATTACTCCACCCATAGTTTCAATACCAAGAGAAAGTGGAGTTACATCAAGCAGTAAAACATCTTTAACGTCACCACCTAGTACTCCAGCTTGAATAGCAGCACCCATAGCAACCGCCTCATCTGGATTTAGGTCCTTCTTAGGCTCTTTACCAAAAAAGTCTTGAACCATTTTTTGTACTTTAGGCATTCTAGTTTGTCCACCAACCAGAATTACTTCATCAACATCACCACTTGATAACCCTGCATCTTTAAGAGCAGTTTTGCACGGTTCTATTGATCTCTTTAATAAGTCGTCAACAAGAGACTCTAGCTTTGCTCTAGTAATTTTAATATTAAGATGCTTTGGACCAGAGGCATCTGCAGTGATATATGGTAAGCTAACTTCAGTCTGTTCTGATGAAGACAACTCAATCTTAGCTTTTTCTGCTGCTTCTTTTAATCGCTGTAAAGCCATCGCATCTTTAGTAAGATCAAATCCCTGTTCCTTTTTGAATTCTTCAACTAAATGATTAATTATGCGTTGATCAAAATCTTCACCACCAAGGAATGTATCTCCATTTGTAGAAAGAACTTCAAAGTGCTTTTCACCATCAATATCTTCCATCTCAATGATAGATACGTCAAATGTACCGCCACCTAGGTCATATACTGCAACTTTTTTGTCACCCATTGTCTTATCAACACCGTAAGCTAATGCAGCGGCTGTTGGCTCATTGATAATTCTTTTTACATCTAGGCCAGCAATTTTTCCAGCATCCTTAGTAGCCTGACGCTGAGAGTCATTAAAGTATGCAGGTACTGTAATAACTGCTTCTGTAACTTCAGTTCCTAAATAATCTTCTGCAGTCTGCTTCATCTTTTGAATTACTCTTGCAGATATTTCAGGTGCAGCCATTTTTTTACCTTTGACTTCAACCCAGGCATCACCATTTTTAGCTTTGATAATTTTGTAAGGGACTAGGTCGATATCTTTTTGAACTGCATCTTCTTCAAAGCGACGACCTATTAATCTCTTAATAGCATAGAGAGTATTTTCAGGGTTTGTTACAGCCTGTCTTTTAGCGGGTTGACCTACTAAAATTTCGTCAGAATCTTTTGGGTATGCAATAATCGAAGGGGTTGTACGATTACCTTCTGAGTTTTCAATAATCTTAGCGACACCTCCATCCATAACCGCAACACATGAATTTGTAGTTCCTAAGTCAATTCCAATAATTTTTGCCATTAAATTTACTCCTTGTAATTTTCATATAAACCCTATTTAGGGATATAAAATCTTTTTTCAAGGTGTTAATGCAATTATTTTGCTGAAGAGCGAAGTAGTATTGTTTTGACAGATTCAGGCACAAACTGGCTTATATCACCACCAAGGAACAAAATTTCTCTTACTAAGGATGAAGAAATATTGGCAAATTCTTCAGATGGAGTCATAAAGAGAGTTTCAATTGCTGGGTTGAGTCGCTTATTCATTCCGCTTAGTTGGAACTCATAATCAAAGTCTGAAACCGCTCTTAATCCTCTAATAATGATTTGAGCATTATGTTCTCTTGCAAAGTCAACTAATAATGAATCAAAACTCAATACACGAGTATTGGTTAAAGGTTCTATTGCAGTTTCAACTACCTTAACTCTTTGATCGATTGATAAAAAGCTATCTTTGTTAGCATTTTGAGTAATCGCAATAATAACCTTGTCAAAAAGTTTGCAGGCGCGATGTATTAAATCTACATGGCCATTAGTTATAGGATCAAAAGAGCCAGGGTATATTGCAATTGTTTTCATAGTGCCTCTAAGCTTATCAGACAATAGTTAACATTGCCGGATTTTTTCTGTTTGTTAATTTTACATTGATAGCTGATATGTTCATTTAATATTTCATCTGTTAATGCATATTCAGATTCGATATAAAGTTGACTATGTGTATCAATGTAGTTTTTTTTTGAGAGTAGATTTAGAGCTTGAGGTAATAAATTTTTTTCAAATGGCGGATCTAAAAATACTAAGTCAAACGGATTCTTATTTTGCATTTCAAGAAAAATAAGTGAGTCTTGATTAATAATTTTATATTGACTACTATTTAATATTTTGAAGTTTGATTCAAGTTTATCAGATACTTTTTTACTTTTTTCAATTAAATAGACTTCTTTAGCACCCCTAGATATGGCTTCAAGGCATAGTGCACCGCTACCTGCAAAAGGATCAAGAATTGTTTTATTAGCAATTTCAAATTGCAACCAATTAAAAAGTGTTTCTCTTATTTTTCCAGATGTAGGGCGCAAACCATCTTCATCAGGAAAGCTAAACTTTCTTCCCTTGAGATTACCTGAAAAAATTTTAAAAGTATTATTGATAAGTTTTATTTGGTTTTAATAAAAAAATAACCATAAGTTTAAGGTTCATTGTTGCATTTTAAGAATTTTTGATCTCCATCCCTTTTTTAAGGGAGACTCTGAATCGCCTTTTATAAATTTTACTAATGACTTACCGCTACATATAAGTTCAGGTGGAAGATTGTACTTGAGTGCTAATTCATTAATAAGATTTTGTAATTCATTTTTTTTCAATTTTTCATCGTTGCTTAAAGGTTTTTGAGGATGAAATACTCTTGAAAAAGTGGTTTTTTTGGAGTTTTGCGCAGTGAATTTATCAAATAATTTTTTTGAGCTTTCAGAAAGATTGTTTTTCCCACAAGCGTAATCTAGCAATTTTTCATCAGACATGATCCATTTACGTGGTTTATTTTCTTTTTGAGCGAGACTTTCACGCCAGTAAACTAGTTTAATTGTTTGCTTTTGAGATCTACTGTCAATCTTTGAAAGTCCTTTGATTTTTTTACAAATTTGCTCAATATTTGGCTCATAAAGTTTTTGGTCTAATAGAAGACTTGTTTCTTCATCTAACCATTGTGCCTTATTTTCAAAATCAAGTTTATCTTTAAGAATTCTGTAATTAGGTAGTAAATATCTAACATCATCTAGAGCGTATTCTAAAACATCCTTTGGAAGAGGCCTTGATGTCCAGTCAAATCTAGTGTGTTTTTTTTCTAAATAGATGCTTTGTAATTCATGTGTTAGAGATTGATATGAAACTTGTAATGGAAAACTTAATAATGAAGCGGCAATCTGGGTATCAAAAATCGAAAATGGAATACGATTAGACAAAATAAAAAGAGCTTCAATATCTTGCCTTGCTGAGTGAACGACCCATTTAGTATCAATGTTGTAGAGTTTTTCAAATAGTGGTTTTAAATCTCTAATTGCAAGAATATCAATACATTCTACAAAGTTATTTGTTGCAATTTGAACTAGACAAAGCTCAGGATAATACGTATTAATTCTCTTAAACTCTGTGTCAATAGCTAATAGAGAGTCTCCACTAATGGCATTGAGAAAGTTTTGAAGTTGTTGCTGGGTATTGATCAAAGCATTAAGTCAAGTGTATTGTTGTATTTTATCAACAACTCATGCTGGCAATAATTCATTTATGAGATAATCAAATCACTTTAATATATTATCAACACAGTTTATGTTGTTAAACCAGGCTTTTTCTCTCAAGGAAACACCTCGTGCTCTTTTTTGGATTGGTATTTTTCTAATTTCATTTCTTGGTATGTTCTACCTTGGACTTAATTCTGAATTGATAAAGAAGTGGTATCTAGTTTTAGTTAGCTTTAATGTAATCATGAGTTTAGTTGCACTTTATTACATTATTCTCTCAATGAAAAAGTTAAAACAAAATACTGAGGAGGGCGTTATTGGGTCAAAATTTACGTGGTCCTTTATAAAAATTGTGCCTGTTTTAGTTTTAGTACCTGTACTTTCATTTTATCTTTTTTCCTTTGGCTCAATAAGAGATAACCTTCAAATTGCCGAAAGTCAGTTTGATGAATTTAATCTCAAGGTTGGCGGTGAAGTGGATGAGCTCTACCGAAATACCAATGCTGTTGCGATTAAGTATTATGAAGATAGAACACGTAATATAGGAAAGCTGGTAAGTTATTTTGATGCCCCTAGTGCATCAAATGACATAATGCAAACAGTATTGAACATGTTAGTTCAGGATGATTGGGCATGCGAGTTAAAGCTTTATGATGTTTTAAAGAATCTTGTTGCACAAAGTAAAAGTGATAGTGTGTGTTTAGCAGATTATGGATATACTGCATCAACTGATGAGTTTACTCTTACTGCTCACTATGCTTCTGATATAAGTATTAGTAACTTGACTAAGAATATGACGCGTTTTAGGGATGCCGCTAAAGATGCCGAATTATCGCTTAACACATCAATTATTAAAACCCGATTTATGATTGATTTTTCTTCGACAATCTTATTAGCTGTCTTGAGTGCTTTATTGATTGTTTTAAGAATGATTGATCAGTTGATGAGGCCGATGCATAATTTGTCGATTGCAACTAGGGAAATTTCATCGGGTAATTATGACGTGCAGATTGAGCAAGATCCAAAGCATAAGGATATGCATGATTTAATAGGCCATTTCAATGAAATGAGCACTCGAATAAAAATGTCTAGAGAAGGTTTGGATACTCATAACCTTTATTTAGAGACGATATTGAAATACTCTTTTGGCGTAATAGCTCTCAATAAAGATAAGAAAATACAACTTATAAACCCTGTTATCGGTAAGATTCTGCAAATCGAAGACGAGTCAATTTATGTTGGACAGACATACGATGATATTATTAAAGAATATGACAACCTAATTCCTCTTTTTTCATTTATTGAGGAAAAAGTTGATCAAAATCTTTTAGAATGGAGTGGGGAAATAGAATTAACTTTAAAAGATAGGTACCGCCTTGTGTATTGTCAAGGCGCTGTAATTGATGTGGAGAATAAAAAACTAGGATATGTAATTATTATTAATGATATTTCAAAGCTTAATCGTGCTCAGAAGAAGGCAGCTTGGGGAGAGGTAGCTGTTAGAATGGCTCATGAAATAAAAAATCCTTTAACTCCCATTTTATTATCTGCACAGAGACTTCGTAACTTATTTTTAGAAAAGTTAGAATCTAAAGACTCAGAAATCATTAATAAAACAACACAAACTATCATTGACCAGGTTGCCTCCATGGACTCGATGGTAAGTGCATTTTCAGATTTTGCTAATGCGCCTGAAATAACAAAGGCTTCTTCTTCATTAAATGCATTAATTAATAAAGCTACTTCTCTTTTTGATAATCAAGAAGACCTAAGGATTAATCTTGATCTGAGTGGCGACTTGCCAAAATTACAACTTGATAAAGACGCAATTTCACGTGTATTAATCAATTTAATTAAAAATTCAATTGAAGCTAAAAAGAATAAAACTACATTAAATATACTAATTAAATCAAGACTTAAGAGTAAAGATGGAGTAGTACGTTTAACAATTATTGATGATGGAAATGGCTTCCCAAAAGATATTATTGACCAAGTATTTGAGCCATATGTTACTACTAAGAAAAAAAGTGGCGGACTTGGACTGGCAATTGTTCAAAATATTATTGAGCAGCATGGAGGTCAAATATTTGCAAGTAATGTTAAACCTCATGGTGCAAGAATAACTGTTGAATTCAGTATAATTAAAGCTCATAAGGGGATGAAATGAACGAAGAATCTACATTTGGAAAAATACTAATTATTGATGATGAGAAAGATAATACTGAAATCATCAAAGATATATTAGAAGACGTTAACTATACGACGGTACTTGCAAGAAGTGCGATTGAAGCAAAAGCTATTGTTGCAGCAAATTCCTTTGATTTAATTTTATTGGATGTTTGGATGCCTGGTCAAGATGGTATTTCGCTCTTATCAGAGTGGTATTCTGAGGGATTTTCTACGCCCATAGTAATGATGTCAGGGCATGCAGAGCCAAGTGATATAGTTAAGGCAATGAAACTAGGTGCTATTGATTTTTTAAAGAAACCTCTGCATGATTTTTTACCAATATTGAGAAATATAATGACCCGCTCATTACCAGAAAAATCAACTCAACAGGTTAGCGGTATTGATTACTCTTTAAAACTTAAAGAAGCTCGAAATATTTTTGAAAGTCAATATTTACTCCATCACCTCGAAGTAAACGATAATAATATCGCAATTGTTGCTGAAATTGCCGGGCTGGAAAGGACTACGTTATATAGAAAACTTAAAGATTTAGGGATCGACAAGAAATGAAAATATTAATCTTAGGCGCTGGTCAGGTTGGATCAACACTAGCAAAGTATCTATGTTTAGATGATGATAATGACATTACTATTGTCGATCAAAAGGAAGATAGACTCACCCCTCTGCAAAGGCATTTAGACATTAAAACCGTTGTTGGCTACGGAGCTTACCCTAGTGTTTTAGAAAAGGCAGGCATTAAAGCTATGGATATGGTTATTGCTGTAATGGGCTCTGATGAGCGAAATATGGTTGCTTGCAGAATGGCCCACACTTTATATCATGTAGAGAAAAAAATTGCTCGAATAAGAACTACAGAATATTTACTTAGGCCTGAGATATTTACTTACGAAGCTTTACCCATTGATTTTCTAATTACCCCTGAAATATTAATTACTGATTATATTAAGGGCATTGTAGAAGAACCAGGCGCTTCACAAATATTTGATTTTGAGAATGGTTTAGTTCAATTGGTCGAAACTCGTGCCTTTATCGGTACTCCAATTGTCAATCGACCTATTAAAGAACTCCATGAGCACATGCCGGATATAAAAATGCGCATTGTTAGTCTTTATCGTAATGATAGGGCAATCCCTGCAATGAGTGATACTGTCATTAGAGAAGGCGATCACGTCTATTTTCTTGCTAAGAAGAATCATATATCTAGAGCTTTGAAAGAATTTAGGCGTGCTGAAAATACATACCAGAAAATCTTTATTGCCGGTGGAGGAAGCATCGGACTTAATGTTGCTAAACTTCTTGAAGATACGCATAACATTCGTATTGTCGAGCTGAATGAAGAAAGGGCGATGTTTTTAGCTGAGGAATTAAATAACACCATAGTGTTGCAAGGAAGTGCTTCAGATGAGGATTTATTGAAAGAAGAGGGTATTGAAAATACAGATTTATTTTTGGCTCTAACTGATTCTGATGAAGTAAACGTTATAGTGTCAATTTTAGCTAAGCGTTTAGGGGCACATAAAACGATTGCGCTTGTAAAAAGAGACGTTTACGCTGCCTTAGCAGAGCAAAGTGGCGACGTAGATATTGTTGTCTCTCCTGACCAAATAACGGTTGGTGGTATTTTGTCAAACATTAGAAAGGGTGACTGCATGAAGGTTCACTCTTTACAGCATGGTAAGGCTGAGGCTATAGAAATTGTCGTTCATGGTGACGAGAATTCATCTGAGGTGGTTGGAGTAATGATAAAAGATTTATCTTTACCTGATGGGGTTGTTGTGGGCGCTATCGTTAGGAATAATGAACTGCTGATGGGCTCTAAAAAATTGGTTATTGAGGAAGGTGACCATGTATTAATGATGCTGATGGATGTTTCAAAAATCCATCAGGTTGAGTCTTTGTTTTCAGAGAATGAATAATAAGTATTTAAAATCTAAAACAATAAAAGGTAAGAGTTAAATGCAGTTAAGTATAGTTTCTAAAACCATAGGCCTCCTGCTTATGATTTTTAGCATGGCCCAAGTGCCACCAATAATTGTTGATTTCATATATTCTGAAGGAGAGTACCTTTCTTTTGTATTTTCATTTGCTCTTACAATTTTTGGTGGCTTTATTTTATGGTTTCCCTATAGAGCTATAAAGAAAGATTTTCGTCTTAGAGAGGGTGTTCTTATTGTTGTTTGTTTTTGGATAGTATTGTCACTATTTGGAACGCTTCCTCTCCTTATAACTGATTCAATTAATAATTTATCATTTTCTAGTGCATTTTTTGAATCAATGTCGGGCCTTACTACCACTGGAGCTACGGTATTAAGTCAGTTAGATGATCTACCCAAAAGCATACTCTTTTATCGACAACAGCTACAATGGCTAGGCGGAATGGGAATTATTGTTCTTGCAGTTGCCGTTCTTCCGCTTTTGGGTGTTGGAGGAATGGAACTTTATCATGCAGAGTCAAGCGGTATAGCTAAGGACAGACTGACACCAAAACTAAGAAACACAGCAATAGCACTCTGGAAGATATATGTTTCATTGACTCTTCTATGTGCAATAGGGTACTTTTTATCAGGAATGTCAATCTTTGATGCTATTAGTCATAGTTTCTCCACAGTCGCTATTGGTGGATTTTCAACTCATGACGGTTCAATTGGTTATTTCAACTCAGTTTCTATTGAAATAATCGCAATGTTTTTTATGTTTTTAGCGGGAATTAATTTTTCCCTACACTTTGTTGCATGGAATAACCGTTCATTAATTGACTACATAAAGGATTCTGAATTCAAAGCATATGCAATGGTTCTGATTTGTTCTTCAATCATAGTTTTGATAGCACTTAGTTTAAACTCAGAATATGGCTCTAATAGTGAGACTATTAGGCATAGTTTGTTTCAAACTGTATCAATAGCTACAACAACCGGATTTTCATCACAAAATTTTAGTAGTTGGCCAGCTGCAATTCCTGTTTTTCTAATAATGGTAAGTTTTATTGGTGCCTGCGTCGGTTCTACTGGTGGTGGCATTAAGGTTGTTAGAATATTGGTCATGTTTAGATTGGGGATGAAAGAAATAAATAAGTTTATTCGTCCTAATGCTCAAATTAGTGTGAAATTAAATCGAGCAAGTCTTAATGAAAAATCTCTCATATCTGTGCTAGGCTTCTTTTCTCTTTATGCAATTTCTTTTGTACTCATTTTAATGTTGTTAATGTTTACTGGGCTAGACCAAGTAACCGCTTACTCTGCAACTGCAGCAACAATGAATAATCTTGGGCCAGGTTTGGGAAGTGTTGCAGAAAATTATAGCTCTTTAAATGATACTGCTAAGTGGATTTTGAGTTTTTCTATGCTGGTAGGTCGCTTAGAGGTACTGACAATAATTGCTCTTTTCCACAAGGCTTTTTGGCGCAATTAATTGAGTGAGTCAACCCCACCAGAAAGGCAGGGCTGATTTAGTCATTATTTACAATAAGGGCGCAATAACCAAGCTAACTATGGCCATTACATTTATAAGAATGTTCATTGATGGTCCTGAGGTATCCTTAAAAGGGTCGCCAACAGTATCACCAACAACGGTTGCTGCATGAACATCGGTGCCTTTACCGCCCAAGTTTCCTTTTTCAACATACTTTTTAGCGTTGTCCCATGCTCCACCTGCATTAGCCATCATAAGGGCCATTAGAACACAACCTAGAAGTGCACCAGCTAGCATTCCACCAAGCGCTTGAGGGCTAATTAAAAAGCCAACTAATACCGGTGCTGCGACCGCAATAACGCCTGGAAGAATCATTTTTTTAAGTGCAGCAGTTGTAGCGATGTCAATACATTTAGCAGTATCAGGTTCAGCCTTACCTTCAAGGAGTCCTTTAATCTCTTTAAACTGCCTTCTTACTTCTTCGATCATTTCGAAAGCAGCATCACCTACAGCTGTCATAGTTAGAGAGGCTATTAAGAACGGGATAGTTCCACCAATAAACATTCCAATTAAAACTTCCGCACTATTTAACTGAAGTATGAAGTCAGTAGAGTTGGCGCTAACTGTTTCAGTATAGGCTGTAATAATTGCAAGAGCCGCAAGAGCTGCTGCACCTATTGCAAAGCCTTTTCCAATTGCTGCAGTAGTGTTACCAAGCTCATCAAGAGAGTCAGTAATCTTACGAGTGTCTTCCCCTAATCCAGCCATCTCGGCAATACCACCAGCATTATCCGCTATAGGGCCATAAGCATCAATCGCCATAGTCATACCAACAGTTGCAAGCATTCCAATAGCAGCAATACCAACACCATATAATCCAACAAAAAGATTAGCAACATAAATAATCAAACAAATCATCAAGACAGGAATTACAACGGACTGCATACCAATTGCCAATCCTTTAATCATTACAGTAGCTGCGCCAGTTTTTCCCGCCTCAGCAATATCTCTAATTGGTTTTCCTGCTGTGTAGTACTCTGTAACGAGGCCAATTATGATTCCACCTAAGCTTCCCATTAGAACAGCTGCCCAAATATTATTGGCAACTTCAAGCTGGTCAATTAAGAAATAAGAAGTAATAATAAAAAGAATCGCTGAACCAATCGTACCCACTCTGAGGGCAGATTCAGGTGACTTGTTTGAAGACATCTTCACAAAAATAATTCCGATGATTGAACATACTAAGCCTAATGATGCTAGCGCGAGCGGTAAAAACATTAATTCACTTTGATTTCCACCAAGCTTATCTAAAGCCATAGCTGAAAGGGTTGAAGCGATTGCAATGGTTGCAATCATTGATCCACAGTATGACTCAAAAATGTCTGATCCCATGCCAGCAATATCACCAACATTATCACCAACATTATCAGCAATAACTGCTGGATTACGAGGATCATCTTCAGGAATGCCTGCCTCTAATTTACCAACTAAATCTGCACCAACATCGGCACTCTTAGTAAAGATACCGCCACCGACACGAGAAAATAGTGCTACAACTGAGGCACCCATTGCAAAGCCATGTAGTGCTTCTGAGTGTGTTTCACCAAAAAAGTAATACAAACCACCTAATCCTAAGAGACCAAGTGCGGCAACTGACAGGCCCATTACAGAGCCACCAAAGAAAGCAACAGTAAGTGCTGAGGCGCTACCCTTATCATGAGCTGCTTGGGCAGTTCTTACATTAGCAATAGTTGCTGTATTCATGCCAATATAGCCAGCAGTAGCTGATGCAACAGCACCTACCGCAAAACATAATGCGCTTTCCCAGCCAAGAAAAAAGTAAAGTAGGACAAGTAAAACTAATGCAAACATGCCAAGCATTTGATATTCTCGTTTCATAAAAACAATAGCACCAAGATGAATTTGTTCACCAATTTTTTCAACGGCACCACTGCCACCTGGTTGTTTTTTAATCCATTGGTAAATAATGACTACTATCAAAAGCCCTAAAACACCAAGTGCTGGGGCAATTATATTTGCATCAAAGGTCATCCTCTCTCTCCTTAAGATAAAATGAAGCGGCAATGATATACTAATGTGTTAAAGATTTGGCAAAAAAAATACCAGTTCTCACTTGAAATGAACTAAATTTACTATAAATTTCATATTATAAAATCTGTTTTAAGAATTTCTATTGACTTGGGGTCAAGATGTTCATTGTTCGATTCGCACTTTTATCTTCATTTTTTTACGCACTAAATATCAGCATGTTGCCTTTAATATACTCTTTTGAGGTGAGTGTTTTTTTATTTTTATTTATTCGATTTGCCACAACTTTTTGTTCTTCATTAATAGTCACAAAAAGTTTTTTTTCTTTTACTAAAATTAAAAAGCATAAGATTGGCTTTTGGTTGATAATTCTTTCATTTTTATTTGGTATTCAGTCATGGTTCTTTGTTGAGGCAGTTAAATATATGTCAGTAGGCCTTGCAAGTGTTATTTTATTTACCTACCCTTTGATAACCTACTTAATGGTATCTTTTTCAAAAAGAAGAGCGCTCGATTTCACTACTATTGTGATGTTTATATTAGCGACTATAGGTATTGTGGCAATTTCACAAAGCTCTGAAGGCGTCTACACGTTGGTAATTGGAATAGTGCTTTCGTTACTTTCAGCAATATCTCTTTCACTAATATTTTTCCTGACTCCAAAAGTTAGTAGCCTTAGAAACTGGGAAATAGTTAAATTTACAACTCTTATACCAATGCTTATGTTTTTGGCTTTGTTTTTGAATGAATCAGGTATTTCTTGGCCTGCTAATGAAGGCATAATCTTATCACTAATTTCAGGCACATTATTTGCATCTGGAATGTTCTTTTATCATATTGCTGTTAGAAGGTATGGTCCTACTAGAACAGCAAATGTTGGTTATTCAGAACCTCTTATGGTTTTGATTATTGGCTTTATTGTATACTCGGACTCAATTACGTCTATCCAGGCTATAGGAATAGTCTTAGTGGCAATTGCATCAATTACAATTGAAAGGCGACAATTGACACAAGACAATACACCTAAGGTATAAAGTATTACTTTGGAGTTATTATTGTATTTATCTTTAACTGGATTCTGATACAACAATGTTAACCGTTACTCATGAAATGAATTTTGCGCGTGAATTTATTGAAAGAGTGCTATTTTTTGAAGGTGGTCAGATTGTGGAGTCTGGAAAACCTGAAAGTATTTTTTCAAATCCAGTAGAGAAACGAACTAAAGAATTTCTTAAAAAATTTATTAACAATATTAATTAATTGGAATAGATAAATTTTCTTTTACTTTATTCATAACCACCATTGTTTTAAAGTGTTTTATATTTGGATTTTCTAAAAAATATTTTTTTGTAAAATCTTCATAATCCCCCATTTCTTTAAAGGTGGTTATCAAAACATAATCATAATCACCAGTAATGTAATAACACTGCATTACCTCTGGGGCATCAAACATTGTTTTTTTAAATTGAATATCAGGTTCCGTGCCCTCTATATCAGTCAGTATCTGAACTATTATGGTAATTTTTCTATTTAGTTGATTGCGATCTAAAACTGATATATCTCTTTCTATAATGCCAGTTTTACGCATTGAATTTAATCTTCTTTGACAGGCTGAGGATGATAAGTCTACTTCTTTAGCTAACTCTTGAGAAGTAACCCTGTTATTTTTTTGGACAATTTTTAGAATTTTGTAATCAAAACTATCTAATTTATTCATATTATTATGGTATCACATAATTTATTTAAAAAAATTAAAATAATGCATAAATTATGCAAATATTAGCATATCTAAACCTTTCTAATCTTTATGATGGTGATAAACTTTCGTCTCCATAACAATAAAAAGGAGAACTTTATGAAAAAAATCATTTCGATTTTTATATGTTTTTTTCTTGTTTTAGGTTTTGCACAAACATCTTTTGCTGAATCTGATACATTAAAAAGACTTAAGAAACAAGGATATGCAACAGTTGCTGTTGCAAACGAACCACCTTACAGTGACATTAAATCTGATGGATACGTAACAGGTGCTGCACCAGATGTTGCACGAGCAGTACTAGAAGTTTTAGGTGTTGATGAATTAAGAGCACAAGTTATCATGTATGGTGCTATGATTCCTGCCCTTCAAGCAAGAAGAGTAGATATGGCAACTTCTGGTCTTTATATTAAGCCTGGCAGATGTGAGTCTATTATTTATTCTGAGCCTGATTTATGTGGTGCGGAAGCTTTTGCAGTTCCAGCCGGCAACCCAAATAATCTATTAACTTATGAAGATATTGCCGCTAATCCAGCTTTAAAAATGACAACTTGTGCTGGTTGTGCTGAAGAAAAATACGCTTTAGAGCGTGGCGTAAGTGCTGATCAGATTGTTTATTTTGATACACCTCCGAGTGGTATTAAAATGCTACAACAGGGTAGAGTTGACGTATTTGCTCTATCAGGTCTAGGTACAGCAGATTTACTAAAGAAAACTAATGATCCAAGCATTGAATTGGTAATGCCTGTTAGTGGTGTTCCAATGGGTTGTGCGGGTGCAGCATTTAATATGGATGATAAAGAGTTCAGGGCTGAATATAATATGGCTTTAGCTTTTTTGAAAGCTACTGGTAAATTTGAGGCTATTATTGCGCCTTATGGTTTCTCAGCAGCTGCAACTGCTACGAAGTCTTATTTGACTCAATGTCCTGACGGTGAATAAATTTATTTTATAACCTATTCTGCCCTGTAAATATTAGGGGCAGAGTTTGTTTTAGAGTTTATTTTGTAACCTATTCTGCCCTGTAAATATTTACAGGGCAGTTTTTTTTAAAGTTTATTTATGTTAAAGTTTATTTATGAATGAAGTCTTATATTTTTACCCGATACTGATTAAAGGAACTATCACGACGATAGAGTTGACTGTATTAGGGGCAATTCTAGCTCTTTTTATTTCATTTATTGTGGGAATTGCAAGAATATCATCATTTAAATCAATCAGAGTAGTAGCAATAATTTATTTAGAATTTTTTCGAGGTAGCTCAGCCCTCGTACAAATGTTTTTTATTTATTTTGTTTTACCAATGTGGGGAATATATTTTGATGCCCTAACTGCTGGTGTAATAGCCTGTGGTTGTAATGTTGGTGCATATGGGTCAGAAGTAGTGAGAAGCGCTATACTTGCAGTTGATAAAGACCAACACGAAGCTGCAAAAGCTTTAAATTATTCAAATTACGAGAAATATAGATACGTTATCATTCCTCAAGCAATTCCAATTATGATTCCTACATTCGGGAATCTCCTTATTGAGTTGATGAAACTAACAGCAGTTGCTTCCCTTATTACTATTTCAGATCTAACATTCATGGCTCATATAATTAGGGTTCAAACCGCCTTAACTTTAGAGCCGTTTTTAATCATACTAGTTATTTATTTTATTATTGCTTCAGTCTTAGTAAAGATAGTTGATCTGATTGCTAAAAAGTTTTCTAAAGGCAGAAATATTATGACTGCGGGACAAAAATAATTATGAATTGGAGTTGGGACCATGCATTCGCAGTTTTACCGCAGCTACTTAAGGGTTTAGTAGTAACAATTGAAGCTACGATTGTTGCTTCATTACTTGCTTACGTTTTGGGCTTAGCAATAGCCATTCTCAAAATGTCTAATAGGAAGTCAACACGGGTATCCTTATATTGGATGACTGAGTTTGTTAGAAGGACGCCAATTTTAGTTCAGTTATATGTAGTATTTTATGTTCTACCTGACTTTGGAATTTTCTTAGAAGCTTTTACATGCGGCGTATTAGTTTTAGGTATTCACTTTAGCACGTATACATCTGAAGTTTTTAGGGCGGGTATTGATAATGTTCCTAAAGGGCAGTGGGAAGCTGCGAGATCACTAAACTATAATCCATATCAAGCTTGGAAGTATGTTATTTTGCCTCAAGCTATACCTCCGATGATACCGCCACTTGCAAACTATTTAATTACAATGTTTAAGGAAACACCATTACTAGCAGCTATTACTGTAGTTGAATTATTTAGAGCAGCTGATCAATATAGTAATAGTCATTACACGTATCTTGAGCCTATGACGCTGGTCGGGGTATTCTTTTTGCTTGTATCCATTCCATCAGCCATGTTGGCAATGAAATTAGAAAAGAAATTTAAACCAATAAAGGTGGCTCGATGAATTACGTAAGTTCGCACTGGGGAACTTATAAGTTTTCAGTAGATGCGAATAAAAAAATAAAATTAGATAATTGGGAATTGGATTCTTCTCCAACAGAATTTGGCTTAGGTTTGGCTGATGCTGCTATCGATGATTTGAGAATTACACAACCTCACGTAAGAAAAGGATGGTTGGATAATAAAGGTAAAAGTGATGGCAAAAGAGGCCAAGATGATTTTATTCCTATAAGTTGGGATGAAGCATTTGAACTTGCATCTAAAGAGTTATTAAAAACTAAAAATGCTTATGGTAATTCAGCAATTTATGCGGGATCGTATGGCTGGGCAAGTGCTGGAAGATTTCATCATGCTAAAAGCCAAGTTAATCGTTTCTTTAATTTATTTGGAGGCTTTAGCTCATCATTTCAAAGTTATTCATACGCTGCAGCGCAAACTCTCTTGCCTCACATAATTGGTTTAGATTTATATTCAACATTAGATGAACATACTTCATGGGACGCTTTATCTGAGGAGTGTGAATTAATATTAATGTTTGGAGGAATGCCATTAAAAAATTCTAAAGTTTCAGCTGGAGGTGTAGGGAAGCATATTACCAAGTTAGGCATGAAGAAGTGTTTTGATAAGGGAGTTGAGTTTATTAATATTAGTCCTCTTATAGATGATGCTCCTAAATTTTTAAAAGCAAAGCAAGTTCCTATTAGACCAAATACTGATACTGCTTTAATGTTGGCTCTTGCTTATATTTTGATTAAAAATAATTCTTATGATAAGGATTTTATAAATAAATATACTGTAGGATTCGATAGTTTTGCTGACTATGTATTAGGGAAAAAAAATAATCAAGAATGCAGTCCTGAATGGGCATCACAAATTACTAATATTCCAGTTAATACAATCACTGAATTAGCAGATAAAATAATAACAAAAAAAACCATGATTTCTTTATCTTGGAGTCTGCAAAGAGGATCGAGAGGAGAGCAGCCTTTGTGGATGGGAATCACTCTTGCAGCTATGTTAGGTCATATAGGAACTGCAAGTGGAGGTTTTGGATTTGGATATTCTAGTGTGAATAGCACAGGTGATTCATTTCATAAATTACCTTGGCAAAGTTTACCTCAAGGTAAAAATAAAATAAAAGATTTTATTCCTGTTGCAAGAGTAACGGATATGTTGGAAAATCCAGGAAGAGAATTTGATTACGATGGTCAGAAATTAATATATCCTGATATAAAATTAATTTATTGGGCAGGAGGAAATCCTTTCCATCATCATCAAGACTTAAATCGACTGGTCAAGGCTTGGCAAAAACCTAATACAATAATTGTTAATGAAATTTGGTGGAATTCTCAAGCTCGTCATGCTGATATTATTTTTCCAGCTAACACTGCTTTAGAGAGAAATGATTTAATGTTGAATCCAAGAGATCCAACAATTGTAGCTAATAAAAAAGCTATGAAAAGCTTTAAAAATTCAAAAACTGATTATGAAATATTTTCAGGTTTAGCAAAAAAACTGGGCTTTCTAGAATCATTTACCGAAGGTAGAAGTGAATTGGATTGGATAAAATTTATATGGAATAATAGTTCAAAAGCTCATCAAAAAAATATAAGTTTTCCAAGTTTTGAAGAATTTTGGGAAAAAGGATATTTTGAACTTCCATCTCCAAAAGTTGAAAAAATTATGTTTAATGATTTTAGAAAAGATCCAATTAATTTTCCATTAAAAACCCCTTCAGGAAAAATAGAAATATCCTCTGAAACTATTTCTAATTTTCAATTAAGTGATTGTCTCTCTCACCCATATTGGTTTGAACCTTATGAGTGGTTAGGAAATATTGATAAGTATCCATTACATTTGATTTCAAATCAACCAACGCATAGACTCCACAGTCAGCTTGATAATGCAGTCAATAGCCGAAATAGTAAAATAAATGGAAAAGAGCCTGTGATGATTAATTCATCAGATGCTTCAAAAAGAGTTATTAAAAATGGTGATATTGTTATGCTATTTAATAAGAGAGGGAGGGTATTAGCAGGGGCAAATATTTCTGATAATGTGATGCCTGGAGTTGTTGTTCTATCTACTGGAGCGTGGTTTGATCCAGATTATGCTTTAAATGTGGGATCCTCTAGAGTCGACCTGCA
>JGI24920J38491_100546_pt1 | contig 35921 bp, 43 predicted proteins | sample LinPFosmplate8_FD_38491 | JGI IMG/M metagenome (IMG submission 38491)
GGGTGAGATAACCAGAAATGAGTGCGATAACTATAAATGGGTGATTTTTTTTTTTTGCGATTTTTCCGCATACGGGACTCGAACCCGTGTCGGCTGGGGGAAAGCCAGCTATCCTAACCACCTAGACTAATGCGGACATACAGACATACACATACAAACACCCCCGACGAGACTCGAACTCGCAACCTTCGGATTAGAAGTCCGACGCGCTATCCATTGCGCCACGGGGGTAATTTACGCCTTAATTATACACCACAAGGGGGGCTCGAACCCCCGACCACATACTATCTTCTATTAAAAAAATAGAATTAAAAGGCATGCGCTCTACCGACTGAGCTATTGCGGCTTTAAATGATCGAAGAGGGACTTGAACCCTCGACCACCAGCTCATAAGACTGGTGCTCTGACCAACTGAGCTACACGATCATAGTGCATCGTGTGGGGTTCGAACCCACGCATCCGAAGATACCACATCTTAAGTGTGGCGCCTTAGACCACTCGGCCAACGATGCTTGTTTTTTATATTTTTGTGGTCACGGAGGGGCTTGAACCCTCGACATTCCGCTCATAAGACGGACGCTCTAACCAACTGAGCTACACGACCAAAATTGCGCCGTGTGGGGTTTGAACCCACGCATCCGAAGATACCACATCTTAAGTGTGGCGCCTTAGACCACTCGGCCAACGGCGCTCATTATCTCACCGACCGGACTCGAACCGGCGACCAATTGATTTACTACTCAATTGCTTTCGTTTACATTTACAGTCAACTGCTCTTCCAACTGAGCTACGGCGAGCTACTCTTACATATTAGTAATGTGTGGTGGCTTTATATCCATTATTTATAACATCATTTATAGAGTCCCTATTATATAAAAAACTTATCTAATTTACTACATATATTATTACATATTCTCTTCGTACCATTCCTCGGTTGCTTCTAACATTTCCCGGCACGCACCGTCCATATTCGCGTAGACACACGCCTTTAGGTGTGCACGATTCATCGGGGTATCGTTTTCTAACAACATTTCTATAAATCCGTTGAGCTCCTCGTCCATTTCTTCGTTATAATAATAATCGCGAACCGTCTCCACGATCATTGTCTGTGCGAGCGTAGCGGATATTTCGGGTTTGCCCTCTTGTTCGGGAGCAAACTCGTCGCGACAATACGGGCACGCGTTGCTCACGCGCGAATGTTGTGCGAAACACGACGGGCACATGCGATGGCCACACTTGAGCGTCACCTCGCCCGCCATCTCCTCCATACAAATTGCACACTCCTCCTTCTTTGGCTTTGGTTTGGCTGTGGCACGCGAACGCCTCCTTGGAGTATTCCGAGGAGGTGCCGCCCCAATATGGAATATGCGGTCCCTCCTCTCAAAGACCGCGTCTACCGTCTTGATGTTCGCCAGCTTCACCTTCCATTTTTCATCATTAATACAAATAATAAATCGGTCACTTTTCGGGTGATAGTCCAATATAGTTCCCTGCTTCCCGTTCAGGTCCACGTTTCTCTCCAGTCCTGTTACTTCTACTAGCTTTTCTTCCATAGTATTCATAGTGTTTTATAGAGTTATAGAGAGAATTAATCGTTCAATTTTATACAGAAAAAAAGACTAATGTCTTCTTTCCTACCTAATCCACTATATTACCTACATTTTTATTGCTCTACGCAGCTTGGTCGTAGCGACAGCGGCTCACGTAGCTCTTCAACACGTCATATGAATCACGAACCTTGATGAACTCCTCGGGGTTGCCTCCCTTGTCCGGATGGCACTTGAGAATTAGCTTGCGAAACGCCCTCTTTATCTCGTCATCAGATGCGGTCTTGCTAACGCCGAGCACTGCATAGTGCGATTCCTTTGGACTGCTTGGCTTCACGGGCGCAGAGGGTGTCTTGCGGTGCGGACGCGGTGGCGGAGGCGGCTCCTCTTGGGCGGGCGGTGGCGGCGGTGATGACGGCTCCTTCCACCACCCTCGCGGATCCTCCTCCTTCACGAAATTACCGACGCTTTGAAACACCGAGAACCGCGACTTTTCGCCGTGTTTGAGCCAGAGGTACTCCACCTTCACCTTCCAGCCGGTCGCCGTATACTTCGTGGCAAACACATGGCCGAGACGGTCCGCGTCCTTCTTCGCAGTGGACACCTTGCGCACACGGTCACCCTTGAGCGGAACGTAGGACATTGCTTGACGTTGTTTGCTTGCTTGTTGCTTGCTTGTTTGTTTGGGTGCCTTCCCATACAACCACTCAAACCATTTCAATTTTTTTATGCCACGTCGCATAGTGACGTCAGTATCTTGTCCCGACGTATCTTGTCCCGACGTATCTTGTCCCGACGTATCTTGTCCCGCTTTCGTCACTATGACGTCACTATGCGACGTGGCATAAAAAAGTTGAAATGGTTTGGTCGTTTGTATGGGAAGACACCCAAACAAACCAGCAAGCAACAAGCAAGCATACAACGACAAGCATGACGCACGCCAATTCCGTCGCACCGCCACAGCGCCTCGCTCTGCCCGCGTGGTACCTCGTCAAGCAGTTCGCCGGCATCTACGGCGTCAAGATGAACTACAAGGGCGTCAAGAAGTTGAACCGCGACGTCATATCGCGCGCATACTTCGACGTCGCCAAGCTGCCCGCCATCACGCAGACAGTCACCTACAACAACCACGGCCAACCCGAGAAGCTAGGGCCTATCAAGTCTAAGCGCTGGATCGCCTTGATACTCAAGCGCGCCGCAATGGGCTACAACAACCGCCAGTTTTACGAGTCACTCGCCAAGACTATGCACCCTCCGCCTGTGAAGTGTGCTTGCGGAGACATGGTGTGCTCCAGCGGGAAAGCCCAGCTTAAACACCGGAATTCTAAGGCGCACATCAACGGAATGTTGGCTCTAAACCATTGGAGCGGTGTGCCGCACATTGTCACATTCCCCAAGAAGGTCAAGGAGGGGCTTATAGGCGGGGCTTTGGTCGGTGACCGCAGCCGGAGGGGGATTGACCACGACATAGCACCATACATCGGCGGCACGTGCGAGGGCATAGAGGTTGACCATAGCGTATCGCCACCCATAATCCACGTCACATATGCGCACCATAACTACGACAGCATATTGAACGATCTAAAAGCGAGAACACACGTCATGAACGTGGTCAACGGCCAGCCCGTTTGCGGACCAGTCAACACGCGCAAGAATATGGTTACCGTTGTTCGTCATCCAACATACGAACAATTTGACCACTTGATGATGCTCAACCACCGCGGACCCAACACATAAAACCACACAGGCAGGTAAACCATACACACATACAATAGGCAGCTGAAAAGGTAGGGTATTAACCCATTTTTCTCTCTATTACTATACAATATACTCTATATTATTGACACTCGTAGAGAGATTACCCTATAAACTACCATATACAGGGCAAACGGGAAATGAGTGGGGAAACCATATATCGGTCACTATCCGTTAGATATACACACACTCATTAGAAAAACCCCCTAGTGGGAGTTTCTCTACTAATTTTTATTTTATTTTTTATTTTTTATTTTTATCGGTTTTTATTTTTTTACACTCATACACACATCACCCTACTCCTCCTTGTTGAACACGATGCACTTCTTCTCTTCGTCCCACTTACCCACCTGTTCCACGTTTGCCACGTCATTCTTGTAAACGTTGCCATCGTCGTCCTTGAGGTAGGTGGTTCCCTCAAACTCAATTTCCTCCACACCTGCCTCCTCTCCCTCATCATCCGACTCCTCGCCCGCGTCTGGCTGGCTCGCTAGCTCGTCCTCAGATGACGCCACCTCCTCCGCCTCCACCACAGGCTCCGCCGCCTTCTTGGCAGCGGCCTCCGCCTTCTCGGCCTTCTTCTTGGCTGCGGTTGCCTTGCGCTTCTCTGCCGCCGCCTTCTTCTTCGCCTCCTTCTCCTCGTCGGTTAGCTCTGGCTTCTTCGCCTTCTTCGCCTTCTTCGGCTTCTCCTCGGCCTCCACTGGAGCGACCACGACTTCCTCGGCCTCCACTGGAGCGACCACGACTTCCTCGGCCTCCACCTGAGCGACCACGACTTCCTCGGCCTCCACCTGAGCGACCACGACTTCCTCGGCCTCCACCGGAGCGACCACGACTTCCTCGGCCTCCTTTGTCTCCTCCACCGGAGCGACCGACTCGTCCTCGCTTGAGCTCCCGTCAGAGCTGGTGTCGCTGGCGTTTCCGACACTGGAGACCAGCTGCCCGATGAAATCGTCCGCATCGCCGCTCACCAGCGTCTTCTTCTTGCTCGGGCGACCGCGCTTCTTCTTGGGCGTCTCGTCCTCAGTGTCCGAGGTGCTAGGCGACTTCGGGCGACCGGCCTTGCGTGACTTCACCTCAAACTGCGCCTCAGGAATCTCCCAGCCAAACGCCGTCGCCTCCGCGATCGCCGCATCCTTGTCGATCTTACGCTTGGCCATGACGTTCCCGTAGTTCACCGGCTGCTTGCCCGCCGGAGACCGCCACTCCTCGCCACCCGCCTTGCGGTCCCGGATGTCCCCGTGCGTAGGCTTGTCCGTGTCGTTCGCCTCCGCTTGGCCACAGCACGTTGCACAGTAGACGCCGTCCTTCTTGGGAGCCATAGTGCACTGCGTGAAGAGCTCGTGGTTCGGGCGGATACCCTTGCACCAGTCGTCCATAACCACACCGCAGAACGGAAGAGCCATGCACGGCACCGCCATCTTAGGAGCCTTAGGAGCCTTGGGTGCCTTGGGTGCCTTGGGTGCCTTTGTCTGGCGCGTCACGCTCACCGTCTCAAGCTCCAGGTGCTTGAGGGCATCGGCCTCGTCAAACCCATACTTCTCTGAGAGCGCCTTCACCACCACTTGGGCGAACTCGGTAGTGCACGAAACCATAGCCTTCTCCATAGCGGTAGTCATCATAACAGAGGAGTTCATTGTTGCTTTTGATTTATTTCTTTACTGCTTATTGCGTCTTGTTGTTGTTGTGTGCTATAAACTATAACTTCTCAATCCATTTCAATTTTTTTTAACACGTCGCAAATGTCGCGGGTTTTTGCAGCAAAAAACCCCCTATTAGGGGGTCTCTTACTCCTGAGAACAGGGGGGTTTACAGTTTATACACTTTGTTGGTGTTTTTCACACACACACACACACACACACGCTCTAATACTCACACACAATACCAGCGATTCCCCCGGTTGAGCAATCGTCCAGGCCCAGACGCTCTTGCATTATGGACTCCACCATCTTACGCTCGCACGCGCGCCGACGAAGCTTCCCCACGAAGTCAGGGCACCGTTTCAGCTCCTTCTCCGGAAACAGCGATAGGCTGAACACATCCTCGCCGGTTGCCGTCTTCAGCGGACTGAACTCGGGCGCCTCTCTTCCGTATTGGTATGGCTTCTTGTTCGCCCAGCGCACGAAGTAGCGACGCTCGTTGTCCGGAAGGAACCAGATTGAGCCAGAACCAGGCAGGTCCAGCTCGGCCTCCTCGTACTCATGTTCGCAACCACGCCACGTCGTCGGATCGTTCCCCAACGTAGTACTGTCGTAGATTTCGGTGCCCGGCTCTTGGTACTCCACCACCACACCGAACACCGCGGGGTAGACCACCGCCTCCGACGGCTCTGCGCTCACGAGCGCCATATGAGCCGCGATGGCCGCTGCCGAGCTCACGTCGAACCCCGTCCCGCGAACCCACACACACTCTGACGTGTGCACCATGTCGCCCACCTTGAACCGTGGCTCGGTCGGCTCCGTTGCGTTCGGGTAGAGGTGGCGAATGGACATGCTTTTTGACGGATTTTTGCTTGCTTGTTGCTTGCTTGTTTGTTTGGTGTCTTCCGCTACATTCCCTCAAACCATTTCAATTTTTTTTACCACGTCGCAAACTCCACACTCTTTCGGCGATTTGCGGGACATACGTCACTATGACGTCACTATTACGCAATAAAAAAATTGAAATGGTTTGAATGGTTCCGCTTGAAGACACCCAACAACCAAGCAAGCAAGCTACAAGCTAGCCACACCATACAAGCTATGACGTCATGTCTACACACGTTCGCGCAGGAGAGGGACAACCTTGAGAACCGCCTGTCCGCCTACTACAAGACCCACGCACCCTCCAATCTCGGCAACGTCAAGAAGCTGGCCTCGTTGCACGCTTACAATCAGGACAACCTCTCGCATGCGCTCATGCGAAAGTACGGCAAAGCTCTTACACTAGAGAAACCTACCAATTCCAACGAAAATAAAAAACCTTACGTCCTATTTCCCAGGAGTGTAAACCACGATGTTGTTTCGCCGCCTGTAGGAAAAGGTAAGCCTTTCACTTCCAAGTATACCGGCGTTACCTGGCACAAGGTTGCGCTCGGTTGGAGCGCTAACATTTCTAAGAACTCGTCCATAACGTGCAAAGCGTGTTATATTGGAATTTACGACACCGAAAAAGAGGCCGCCATCGCGTTTGACCGTTCCGACAAAAAAATAAAATCTTATCCAAACAAAAAACTCAACCACATAAAGTTCCCCCACGACTTTTAAAGCTTTTGTATTACCCCCATTACTACTTATATATTTAAAAGGGTATATCCCACCCTTTAAGGCTTTTTTACCTTTGGGAAATGACGATTCATATAACGCTGGATGTTGAAATATGTTAGGACATAAAATTGAAATCATTATTTTATATTTTTATTATGCACATAATAAAACAAAGCAGAGAATGAAATCTCTACCAACATTGATACGCAAATGCTCTGAATGTAAGATAGAGATTGATGACGAATACAATGGTGAACAAAACGTGATGTACAGATGTGGAGACTCTGAAGTTTGCTCATTGAGTTGTTCAAAGTCAAGGATATGTAAGATAATAACGTATGATCCATACCTCAATAATCCAATGTATTGGCAAATAATTTCTGATATTAAACCAAAGCACAGTCCAATTAAAAGGTCATCATCAAAAAAAACACTAACAGACGATGACTTTGTTATTAATATTGTGGAATTAGACATTATTCCAGAAGAAGAAGCGAATCAAAACGGTGTCTGCGATAGATACTATCATTGTTATACATTGAGAGAGACACTAATAACTCTATTATTACACAGTATGATTTATGTATTTGACGTTATTATTGAAATATTTTATTAGGAATGAATAAGTAATGCCTATATATAAATTGCGGGATTGGATAATATATAAAAATTTAGACTGGGATTGTCTCTCAAGCAATCCTAGTGCTATTTTTTTATTAGAACAAAATATAAGCCTAGTTAATTGGAAACGACTGTCTGCAAATAAAAACGCTATTAAATTACTAGAGAAAAATCCAGACAAAATTTGCTGGAGCGAGCTATCTAGAAATCCGTCGGCAATGCATATATTAACTAAAAATACACGTAAAATAAATTGGAGCGAACTATCAAAAAACCCCAACGCAATAGGTCTTCTTGAAAAAAACAAAAAAAAAATAGACTGGCTATATCTATCTAGCAATCCCTCGGCAATTAATTTACTTGAAGCGAACCGCGATAATATTAACTGGTATTTTTTACTTTCCAATCCGTCAGCAGTCCATATATTTAAAGATATAATAAACAAATCTAACCCATACCTAACACTGGACGATTCATGGAATATTAAACATATATACAATTTTCTTTGCTACAATAAAAACGCGATGTCAATATTATATGATAATATATCACTCATTTGCTGGTCATCATTATCTACAAACCCGTCTGCAAAGGAGCTATTGGAGCAAAATATAGATAGAGTAAATTGGAGAGGGCTATCACTAAATCCATCTTGTATGGATATTCTTGAAAAAAATATATCACAGGTTGACTGGATAAATATATCAGCAAATCCAGAGATTTTCGTATTAGATTACAAAGCAATTAAAGAGAGAATACAGCCGTTCGTAGAGGAATTGATGATGAAATGTTATCACCCGATGAGAGTAGAACGATATCTGATTCAATATAATTACGACATAGGAGATGATATTTACGAATAATTTTTAATGTAGTTTACGTATTATGAAAATCCTCTTATATTTTTTTTTATTATTATTGTCGTAGCCATCACATAATCTTTTGGGTTCTAATTTATACCCAATGCTTTTTAGCATCTGTCTAACTAGATTCAACAATGGCCATTTTTGATTTTGTTGGGCACTTGATTGTAACGACGTATGTGACGACGATGACAAAAATTGTTTAAATTCTGGTATATACTCTTGAACATCATTATATAGTTCGGTATCTAATAATGTTTGCCGTGGAATCTGAATATCATTCATAGTTTCAATATTATCACAAACAATACCACATTTATTGAAAAATTCTAATATTTTACTATTATCATTCATTTAATTTTATCATATATTAAATTTTTCTCTTAAATACCCAGAGACGGAATAGAGTATTCTCCTGTAGCTGTTTTTACCCACGAAGCTATAATATCAGGTGACTCTTTATTGCTCATTATATCCTCATTTTTATATACATTGTTATTATCATCAATATAATAATATATTCCATTAATCTCCTCATACCAAACCTCTATCTTCTTTTGCTTATTTTCAGGTGTCGTATTATTAAGATTCATTATTCCATTCGGAGTTCCCTTTTTATGAGTTCCACAATAATTATCATTTGTCTGTTGTCTTCTCGTACATTGCTCGCCGTCCGCTCTACATGCAAGACATCTGTCGCATTGAGGTACTATATTTTTGATTCGCTTACGCTTTTGAAAGTCTTCGCCCGATAAACATATAGTATCATAGTCAAATACATATTTTAAAAACTCACTTTGTTTATCATCATCTGTAAACAATTTGTTTGTATCAACCCATTTCTGAATATCGCTCTTAAACTTAATCTGCTGTACATCTAGCTTATTTTTAATACGCTTTTCCATATACAATAAATATTGTAAGATATTTATATTCAATTTTATATAAATATAAAATTCTATTTAAAGGCATCCGGGATATATTTTGGTTGAATTATTAGAAATATCAGTTACAGTTAATTTTATACTGCTCCGACCCAATACATTAATAACATCATCTGGTGTTGCATTTTCTGTACTGTTAATATCATCATCAGGTGTTGCATTTTCTGTACTGTTAATATCATCATTCTCTCCATTATTAGCTTGAAGATCAATATTTGATACTGAATCATCAAATGAACAGCGTGAAGGTATATCATCATCGGTTACATCAGAAATATTACCAGTTTCTTCGTCAATTGGTAATTCTGCTATATCTCCAATTGGTTCAGGTTCGGGTTCAGGTTCATGTGCTGGTTCAGGTGCAGGTGCAGGTGCTGGTTCAGGTTCAGGTTCAGGTTCTGGTTCATGTGCAGGTGCTGGTTCAGGTGCTGGTTCAGGTGCTGGTTCAGGTGCTGGTTCAGGTTCAGGTTCAGGTTCAGGTTCAGGTTCAGGTTCAGGTTCAGGTTCAGGTTCAGGTTCAGGTTCAGGTTCAGGTTCAGGTTCAGGTGCTGGTTCAGGTTCAGGTTCAGGTGCTGGTTCAGGTTCAGATACAGCTGGTTTATTTCCAGAAATCGTGGAATTTGATGAAGTATTATACAATCCTCTGGTGGTATCTTCGTCGCTCCCATCACTAGATGTTGATATATTAGATACTATAGTTGCTAATTCATCGTTCATTGATTCATCTATATTATTACCAACATATTTCATTATAGTTTCTTCGTCTGTAAGATGTTTTTTTTTATCGCTGACAACAGATGTGCCATCCGGATTTAGTTGTTTAATAGTAATATCTTCATTAATAATTCCAATTATTAACTTCGTTTTTATAGTAAGATGTGTTAGATATTGTTTGTGATGTTGATGGAATACCTTTAGATGTCTTACAAACATTTTTATTTTTTCATTCAAAAGAGCGTTTGAATACCTGTAAGAATTAACTAGATTTCCGATATTAATACCTTGTTTAGATTGTTGGGTGTCTTTCGCCAATTCAGAATCTTTAGCTATTCTATATGATTCTAATTCAACAATAGTATTTGTAATATAATCATGTAATTCAACTACCAGAGTGAATCTATATACACGATAAATATCTAAAACCTTATAGACCGGAAATTTTTTATTTATGAGAATCTTGCTTCGCAGAGAGTCGTTTGTTATATCACTTTCAATGTATTTGCGTATTAACACATATAACTGATAATATTCACAATACATCCGGTTATTAATCTTCTTAAAAGCATTCATCATATGGTCATAATCCAACGCAATTAATTCATTTTGAAAATGAAAAGAGTCAATACCAAACATATACTCTGATTTTGAGTGGGCTTTTATCATATCCTCATATACCTTATTAAGCGTTGTTGATTTTGCCTTTATAGTATTAAAAATATTGAGAATATCGCTACGCAATGTTTTAATATTTTCAAAACTATGCTTTAAATCTAATGTATCTTTCATTAATATATAATTAGAATTTTTTATAAATTATATATTATATAATGACATCAGAGACTACATCAACTCCTCCAACCAATAAAGACATATCTACCGAACCAGAAGAACCAGCGGTATGGACCGAGCATCACGAAAATATCCTGATTGAATGGGCAGACAAAGCAACCTGTTTTAGATGGCTACACGCAAAATCACATATCGATTACTCTAGAGCGAATACGTGGTTTACTATACCAGTGATCGTTATGAGTACGTTAACAGGAACAGCCAACTTTGCACAAGACCGATTTCCCGCGGAATCTAGACCTATGATATCGTCTGTTATAGGAACTGTTAATATTTTCGCAGGAATCCTAACAACCATCCAACAATTCTTAAAAATAAGCGAATACAACGAGGCTCATCGCGTCAGCAGTATATCGTGGGGCAAGTTTTATCGCAATATTAAAGTAGAACTCGCAAAGGACCCAAAAGAGCGCACTAATGTTAGCCAGCTCATTAAAACCCAGAAGGAAGAATTTGACCGCCTTATGGAAACCAGTCCGCCGATTGCGGAGAAGATAATAACTCGTTTCAAGCGTGAATTCTGCGACCCAAATGGCTTGAATTACGACGAAGACCTTAAAAAACCTGAGATATGTGGGGCTTTAGAAACAACCAAGAACAGTGTATTCAAAGAGAAAGAAGCACTATTGGATTCGGCTACTGCTGCTATATTCACGGGTATATCTAGAAACTTAGATTCCAGAAAAAGAAAAGACGTCGTTGAAGGCATTATAGATAATTTTAAGAAGTTAAAAAAAAGATATCCTACTGAAGATGAAGTAATGAATGAAATGGATAATAAAGGTAGTCTTGAATTAATACAATCAATATTAAGTGAAAAAAATGTAGCGACAAATCCATTAGGTGACGAAGAAACTGGTGAATTAAATCCTTAATTTATTGGTTCTCTAAATTAACGGCTCCTAGAAATATTTCACCTGATGTCTCTGGCAATATCCAATAAAAAAGAAATAATGCTATTCCCCAGATTAAATAACTTCCATATATATCAAAGCCAATATTAAGGAAATCAAATGCTGTTGTTACCGCCATTACAAAGCCAGATATCATCAAAACAGAAACGGCAAAATATCCTAATTGCTGTGTGGTAGAATCACCCATTATATATAACATAAGCATTAAATATATACTAATCTATAGTAATTTCGTGTAACTTTTCCCTCACGACATTTCTGGTATCCAACCCATAGTATGCTATTGGTATCTCGTTTTTACTGCTTCTTATAACAAATTGAGGCTCATCCATATTAGTAGTTCTGTCTAATATGATGGTGTCAAAATTAGTAATCCATAATTTATCACTTTCTTGAATAGTATCAAAACCAGAATAATTACCATCTTCAACGCCTTTAGTTATTTTGTCGGAGCCAGATAATTTTTCTCCTCGTCGCGTAAACGACATATTAATAGAACCGGTAAATAAAACAAATTTCGCAAGTCCTCCCTCATGATATTTCCCCTTTTTATCTGTTATTGCAATATCATTAATAAATGTCTCTTTGTAATCAGAAGCCCAACAACCATAGCGAATTCCTCTATTTAAAGTGCCAAAATAATAAAATGGTCCAAGTGACGATTTATAATTTGCCTTGTCTGCACCAAATACTGATATGGCCTTTACTTTATTTAATGATTTACCGTAGTAAGCAGTAACGGGTGTTTCTAAATTATTATTGTTTTCATCAACAATATACAATAATTCTGGATTTTTTAACATTAAATTCGTTATATCGGAATCTATGTCATAATGTAAGGATCTTCTATAATTAATAATCTCATCAACATTAACGAACCACAATAGCTGCGATTTCTGCATATAATCAGCGGTGTTATATATGCGTTCTGTTTCAAAGAACATAATATTTGAAATATGACCAACATATTTTATTTTTATCTCTCCTTGAAACATTTTTACTAATACATTCATACATTCTTTGCTAGGTGTATCAGTTGACTTGCTGATAGTGGGGAAACTAAGTATATTTGACTCTCTATACAGTAAAAATTCTAAAAACGACTTATCCTGTTTCGTTGTTTTCAAATCTACTTCTTGTTTGCGAGATATTGAATATAAACAAAACTTAACAGGACCTTTTTTTTTTACATCCGGTTCAGTTTTGGTTAATATGTCCAATCCTTTATAAATTACCTTTTCTGACATATAATCTTAATATATATATTATTTCTGCGGTTTATGTCTTACACCCTCTTTAATCTTCACCTCTCTGTGTTCCAATACAAACTCGGCAACGTCAGACGAATCTATTTGAGGATTTTCACCGAAATATGCAGCTAGACTTTCCAGTAAATATTTCTTACTTAATGGTGCTTTAACACGATTCGTAGTATACATTAGTTTTCCACCAGCCATATCAAAACAATCAATCTCATTATTTTTCATAACATCTACTAATTTGTCAGAAAGCATTTTTTTTTGTATTCTGCGACTCTTCAACTCTGCTTGCAACAATTTCATTTCGTCTTCTAATTTAATCCACTCTTTTATAGAAGATACGAGCTCTTCTTTTGTCGCCATTATAATATTAATTTAATTTTATTATATTTAAATACTTTGCTATGTCTCTTTATGTATGAAAACCTCTTTTGCAATTGTTTTAATGATTTTATTCTCCCCCTTATTGTCTTCACAATCTGTTAACATTTTAACCATTTTAATATAATTATTTGTTCCTGCTTCAGTTTGATTCCACCCAGGGTTTTTATTTTCCCATTCTTTTATTTTATCAATCTGTCTTTTTGCTAGATTTGTTATGGCGTGTTTCATTATAGTTTTCTCCTCACTATCCTTTTCCCATGCATCGTTATCCTTAACATACAATATCTCACGCTTAAAATCACTACAATGTATTGGTCGCTTATGTAGTTCTAATTCTTTCAAACCTCGTATAAATATATTGGTTAATCCATTTATATACCCTTTTTGTCTGGTGGTATCTAAATCAATTACTTCTAAATTAAGTGTATCTATAAATTCGGTTAAATTGATAGCATCTTTACATTGCTCGTTAAGAAAAACGTTGAGGTTAAATTTATTATTTATAGTAGTGTTACCTATTTTAGGTAACATATCCTTTACCATTTCTCGCATTTCGTTGTTTTCAGTAAGCATGTTGTTATTCTGGGATATTAAAACCGATACCATTGTTCTCAAATCATCCTTTTCTTTGTCTCCGCCGGAGGCTTTACAAGTTTTCTCATGTCGGCTAAAACTTTGAACGTGTTTATATTGTTTACCACAACCACACGTATATAGGTTAGCATATTTTTTTGAGCCGTTTGAGCATTGTGACCTATTATGTTTCTTCGTTAAACAGTGCTGTTTAAATAAAAATATTTTCTCACACGAATAGTCACATCTTTTACAATAGAACTTGGTATTTTTGTGACTGACCTCATTCGAGCATATTTTTTCCAGCATATTTGTTGTATAATGCTCATAAAAAATATGCTTAAATCTGTTTTTTTATTGATTTTTCGCAATTTTAGTGCCTTTTTTTAGGCTTACCAACCACTCCACTACATAAAAAATCCTGTTTTATAAATATATACTACATAAACTTTTTTTTTGTAAAAAATTTTTTTTTTTCAATTCTCAAATAGAAAAAACCGAAAATGGACATTTATTTTTGTCCATTTTCGGAAAATACAAATGAGAATTGAAAAAAAAAAAATTTTATTTTTTAGATATTATTCTTATTACTAGTTCTCTCTTATTACCAGATAGTTTCATATTACTGTTACGCAATAGCTCACGTAACTGATTCATATTATGTGTATTGTATAATTCCTGCATTTGGTCTGTCCATTCTATAGATTCTATACTCTTGGTTTTACTCATGCTATTCCAATGTTTATCACAGTAATCTCCATGTTCGCTAGTAAATCCGTGCGAGCCACATACAGATCCTTTATTCTTACCACTTTTAAACGTCCATGAACACTTCTTATGTGGAAGTGAATATTTAACAGGAATAGTCACACCTATTATTTTACATACAGAACCGACAGAAGGAACATAAGGTAATATATTCGGTGTTACCTGTCTACAGTATGGGCATTTTAACTCGTTCATTTTTAGTTTTGTTATTTCATTTGGATTATATTTGGTTTTCTGATTTATAGCCTCTTTATAAATAGCATGATAATTGAAGCTGTGGTTACATTGAAGCGTAATATAATTATCTGTGAGGATCTTGTCTGTTATTAGGCAGTTATTTTCATCACTATTTTCTTCAGCATCCGATTTCATAAGTTCATCGTAAAAATTAATATTAGCATCAATCGTGTAGTTCATTAATATTATTTATATTATCTCTTTATATATATTAATGGTATCTAAGAAAGAATGGGGAACATCTGTATGGTTTTTATTCCACACACTTGCTTATAAATTAAATAACGACCAACATGTTAAATTACTAATGAACCAAATTTTTAACATCTCTAATAACCTACCGTGTAGTGATTGTTCTAATCACGCTAACAATATAATAAAAACAATTAACCAGAAAAATATAGACACGCGAGAAAAACTAATAAAACTAATGGTAGATTTTCACAACATTCTAAACAAACGTCTAGGAACACCAGAATTTACAGTTGAACAAAATAATGAACTATATTCTAGAGCAAATACCCGTAAAATAATAGAGAACTATATAATTATAATGAAACATAATAATTATAATGAAAAGGGAATGATGCATTCTTTTAAACGCCGACAATGTCTTAATGATTTCATAAAATATATAAACGCAAACATATCAAATTATTCCACGTAAATTTTATCCCATAGTTGCTACAATTTCTCCAGACTTAGTATTTCTACATTTAAATTTTTGTTTACTAGGTTTGCTACAATAGGGTTTATTACTCTGGAATTCCTCAAAATATAACAATTTGTCGAAACCACTAGATTTAAATAACGCATACCATATAAGACCCATAGCTCCACCGAGAACCATTCCTAGTATTGCACCCATCGTGCTTGTACAGCTATTTTGGATTTTAGTTATCATATCAATACCAAGAATCACAAGAAGCGTCGTTAATAAATATATATTCATTTGATTGTTAAAATACATCGGCATAAACAAATATACTAATGTGAAAGCTAGATATAGACTGCTAGACGACGGATCCGTATGATGTGTCCACGGTCCCTCCAGCAAATTACACATTGCGGGCGGAACTATTTTCTCTTCGCCCGCCCACGCAAATCCCAAGATATAATTAAGAAACGTTGCTAACATCACACCAGACAAATACATTATACCTTTAAGATTCAGGTTAAATAGAGAAAGCATTACTAAAAAAAATGTAATCAATACGGGAGATAATGTAGATGTTAACTGTAATAAATTAGATAATGTAAGTTGAATGGCCATATATATATATTATATATATTATTCATTATAGCATAATTGATAATAGATTTAAACCCATCAATATATATCTCTATATGGGTATTCCTAGTTATTTCTCTCACATTGTTCGTAAACACAGGAGTATATTGATAAAACATGAGTCAGTCAGAATGGCTATCCATAATTTATATATGGATTGCAATTCACTAATATATGATTCAATACACGAATTAGAAAAAAAAGACACGAATCACTCTAGTTCCGATATAGAAATGACTATAATTAATATGGTATGTGATAAAATAAAGCATTATATAAAGGTATTAAGTCCAAAGAATAACGTTTATATCGCATTTGATGGTGTTGCCCCTATTGCTAAATTAGAACAGCAAAAGAACAGAAGGTATAAGTCTTGGTTAGAAAAAGATTTACAGAACAAGCTGGGAATAACTACATCTTCCAGTTTTGACACAGTTTCTATTACGCCAGGAACCGAGTTTATGAAAAAGTTAGATATCCATATAAATTACACATTTACTAATGCTAATAAATATGGTCTAAATAAATTAATAGTATCATGCTCAGATGAACCAGGAGAAGGAGAGCATAAACTGTATAAGTATATTAGGGATTACCCAGATGAGCATAAAAAATTTACAACTGTTATATATGGGTTGGATGCTGATTTAATTATGCTTACACTTAACCATTTGGACGTTGCAGATTCAATGTATTTATATCGCGAGACGCCTCATTTCATTAAAAGTCTAGATAAGAGTCTTAATCCAAATTGCAGTTACCTGATGGATATTCCAAAATTCGCAACTGCGCTTGCATATGACCTAAACGACAATAGAAAACCCGAAACAAAACAGAAATTGAATCGTATATTTGACTACATATTATTGTGTTTTTTTATGGGAAACGACTTTTTACCACATTTCCCAGCATTAAATATTAGAACAACCGGCATTGATCGCATAATGGACGCATATAAAGGCGTAATTGGGACAACAAATGAAAATCTTACAAATGGCGACACAATACGTTGGAATAATCTTAGAAAGGTTATAATGAAATTGTCCGATACCGAAGATAAACTAATGATTGAGGAGTATCAGATTAGGGAGAAGCAGGCGCGGAACACAAAATCCAGAAGCAGTAAGCTAGATGAAAAATTCACTTCAATACCAATGCTAGATAGAAGTGTAGAGTTATATATAAACCCACACGAGAATGGGTGGGAAGAGCGATATTATCAGCGTCTCTTTGATGTTAAAATAGACGACAATCGTCGCAAAGAAATATGTGTGAATTATTTAGAGGGTCTTGAATGGACTTTTAAGTATTATACAACGGGGTGTTGTAACTGGAGATGGAGTTACAAATATAATTATCCTCCTCTTCTGAAGGATTTGATTAAATATATTCCTGCGTTTGATGTTACATTTATAGAGCCATCGCCTCCAGATCCAGTACATCCATTAGTGCAATTGAGCTACGTGATTCCTAGAAAAAGTCTCTATTTAGTTCCCGAAAAATTACAAGAGCTACTACTAAATGAACAAAATGCTAGCTACAGCGAAGACTATGAGATTGAATGGGCTTATTGTAAATATTTTTGGGAATCGCACGTTAAATTTAATGAAACCGATATTAAAGAGCTAGAAATTCTAGTTGAGCGCTTATAGAATTCATATAAACAATATAATTCATATAAACAATATAATTCATATAAACAAAAATTATGGTATTATATAATGGCTTCTCGTGAGATCGTTACTGAATTAGATGTTTCTGGATTTAAAACGTTATTTTCAGAAATCGGAAATAATATTATAGTCCTTAAATTCACCGCTGATTGGTGTAATCCATGTAAAAAAATAAAACCACTTGTTGATAGTTGGTTCCAAAAACTTCCGAGTAATTTTGTAATAGTGGAATTGGACATTGATGATACCATGGATTTATATGTCGCATTAAAGAGTAAGAAAATGGTGAATGGTATTCCGGCACTTCTGGCATATTACCAACCGAATAGCCGGGAGAAAGAACATTGGTTTATTCCCTCCGACTCTGTTACTGGTGCGGACGAGCGTCAAGTAAACGAGTTTTTTTCCAGAATTCAAATAAAAGCAGCGACTATGTAGTTCAATTATAGTGGTATGAAAATAAAGGCAAGCTATATAGTAGGTTAAAAATCATTATATAAAAAAAATATATTATATAATGGATTCAATAGATCTAAATTTAGATAATTATGAGCTATATGATTTACTAAATTTATTTAATCTAACATACGATTTTACAGAGTCTGACTTAAAAAATGCAAAAAAAATAGTATTGAAAACACATCCAGATAAAAGTAATCTGGATAAAGAGTATTTTTTATTTTTCTCAAAAGCATATAAAATTATTTATTCAATTCACGAGTTTAGAGTAAAAGGTAAAGGTTCTACTGATTATATTGTAGACGAAACTGACAATAATGAGATTTTTAAAAAACTTACCGAACAGGATGATTTTAACAAGGTATTTAATCAGTTATTTGACAAATATAATGTGAAAAGTGAGGATTCTGAGAGAGGATACGGAGACTGGTTAAAGTCGGATGAGGATATTGATACTACTATAACTACGAAGGAGAATATGAATGATGTTTTTCGCAAAAAGAAACAAATAGCTAGTGACGCTATTTCAAGCAGACAATTCAATGATAATACTAGCGAGTATAATACATTTGCAGATTTGCTAGGAGATGCGCCAGATAGTTACAGTTCAGGTTTGTTTAGCTCGTTAGGATATGATGATTTGCGAAACGCACATCGCGAGAATGTAATACCAGTGACAGAAGGGGACATGAGACGAAATTTCAAAAATCAAGAGGAATTGCGAAATCACAGAGCGAGTCAAGAAATAAGCCCTCCATCTTTAACCGATTCAAAAGATATGCTACACCAAGATAAGCAGAGAGAAATAAGAACAGATACCGAGCGAGCCTTTTCGCTGGCTAAGCAAGATGAAGTGTATAAGGATATGAACACCAAATTTATGACTAATTTATATAAATTAACAAACAAATAAGAGACAACAAACAAATAATAGACAACAAACAAATAATAGACAACAAACAAATAATAGACAAATAATAATCTAAAATAATAATATACGATGAAAACAATAAATTTATTATATACGTTTGTAGTATTATCTCTCTTAGGGATAGTTTATAACGAGTTTAAACGTAAATATTTAGATGACGAAAACGACCATTACAAGATTGTTAAAAAATATTTACTGAATGATACGGATGAATTTCTAAAAAAACTTCCAGACAGTAAATTACCGATTATATGGATTCATTCTAAATATGAGGTTAATGCACGGAACTGGGTTGACTTTTACTCTAGAAACACCAAGGATTTAAACCAGCCATATAAAGAACTGACACTCAAGACAATTATAGACAAGTGTGGATCAGACTTTAATATTTGTTTGATAAATGACGAGTCTTTTTCAGATTTAATACCCAATTGGAATATTGATATTCATAAGGTAGCTGACCCAATTAAATCAAACATAAGAGAATTGGCTATAGCTAAAATATTAGATACTTACGGCGGAATGTTGTTACCCGACTCGTTCATATGTTTAGACAGTCTAAAATATATATATAATACCGGAATTCAAGATGACAAAATGTTCGTAGGCGAATTATTACATACAAATAATGTTAACACGCCGGAATGCAATATGGAGACTCGCGACAATTATTATCCTAGCACGAAACTAATGGGGTGTGCGAAAGAATGTCAAACTATGAAATGCTACATAAACATGTTGGAAACGTTAATCTCTCAAGACTCTACTGCGGAGTCTGTATTTACCGGTGAAATACAACTATGGTTAAATGAAAAGGTAAAGGGTGATGGTATTAATATTATAACGTCCGAATACTTGGGTGGGCGTGATAATAATGGAAAAATAGTAACGTTGGACGAATTGATGGGAAGCACGTTCATAGAATTTCACGACTCTATGTTGGGTATTTACATTCCGGATAATGAACTACTGCTGAGGTCAAAGTATTCGTGGCTATCCAGAATGTCTTCGCAGCAGGTACTAGAAAGCAACAATGTGCTTGGAAAATACTTGGTGCTGGCATCTGGAATTTCGGTAAGTATGTAATATACTGGCTCATAGACAGATTTAATATATATAGCCTTACTTATATATACTATATCATTTACTGTGCATATTTGTCTTATGATAGTAACAAACTTATTAAAAGTTTTAACATTATCAACATACTTTGATTTAGAATGATGATAATAACCCCTCATTTCTTCACAAAATGGCAGAAGTAAATTCTTATATTTTAATTTTTTAAAAGCAGTTTTAGATAATACGAAGTATTTCGTCTTGTTAATCGTCTCCTCTTCGCAAAATCCTTGTAGAAAATTATAAAAACGCTCATTAGATATATTTTTTTTAAATAGCTGCTCGCTCATTCTAATTAAATATAGAAATTAAATTATTCGTAAATAACGCGAGTTCAATTTCGTCTTCATGTATATTGTAAAAATAGGTAATATACTTGCATATTAATTTAATAATCTTGTATTTTTCATCTTCAGATAGATTATTTGTAATTTTCACAAATAAAAAATAATTGTCAAGTATATCCATAACAGAGTAACCTTTATCAAAGAGTTTATATAATATAGGTATTGCTGAATGTAGGTCTTTATTTACCTTACATATGTTTGTATAACTTTCAAAATCACGAAAGCTAATATTAGTACATACACTAATCGCAATATCAAGAGTTATATTGCTAGATAATAGTTTAAATTTTTCTAAATAATTTATCATTATTCTAACCGAATTATTTGATATTGAGAGAATAAAATCCTCTGCTTCCTGTTCAACTGAAATATTTTCTATTTTACATATTCGCTTAAGTATTTTCGATAAATTAGCAGTATGCAGAGCCTTTATTTTAGTAGTGCTCACGCGAGACTGAATACTCTCAATTACCTTATTTGTGTTCGTGCACGACGCGATGAAATGAACATTGTGACTATATTTATCAATAAAATTTCTGAATACTTGCTGGCTCTGTTCATTGATAACGTCCAAGTCGTCCAGTACTATTATCTTTTTTTTTCCTACAATATTAGTAGAGGTCTGGCAAAAAGTTTTAACTTCGTTGCGATAGTAAGAGATTCCTTGATCCTTCAGTGTATTAATATATAGAACATTATCTTGGTAATTCATATTATCATAATAATCCCTGATGATAGCAGTTATAAGAGATGTTTTACCGCATCCACTATTGCCCACAAATAATATATTTAGATTATCCATCTTTATAAGTATCTGTATAAGCTCTAATAATTTGTCATCCATTTCAAAATCTTGTAAAAACATAGGTTGATATTTATATATAAAGGGCAAATCCATTTTATTTAATTCGTAAATTATTATTTAAGTTTATGTATCTATGATATATTAATGTCTGATTCAAAAGGATACTACTCTAAATTGGGATTAAAGCCAGACGCAAAATTCGATGAAATCAAACGTGCATACAGACGATTATCATTAGAAACACACCCTGATAGGAACGGTAACAGTCCAGAATCTAGTGAAAAGTTCAAGGAAATAAGCGAGGCATATGAGGTCTTAGGAGACAATGATAAGAGAAAACAATACGATATGGGTGGAATGGCAAACATTTTCGGTATGGATGAAATGCATGGAAATGTAAATCCAGAGGATATTTTGCGCGACTTATTTGGTGGCGGTTTGTTTCACGGAATGTCTCCCCAATTCGAGACCAACAATTCACAAACTCATTTTTTCCATATGGGCGGTGGTATGCCAAATATTAATATTAGACCATCCATGCAAAAACCGACTCCTATAATCAAGCACATTAAAATACCAATAGAGGCAGCTTATGCTGGCTGTAATATTCCATTAGAAGTAGACAGATGGATTATGCATGGAAATATAAAGTCGGAGGAAACGGAAGTGCTATATGTTAAAATTCCGCCTGGTATAGACGAGAATGAAATAATCATCTTAAGAGAAAAGGGCAATATAATAAGCGATGTAAATAAAGGCGATGTTAAAATCTTTGTAAAGATTGAGAATAAAACAGAGTATACCAGAAACGGTCTGGATTTAATATATTGTAAAACAATCTCGTTAAAAGAAGCACTTTGTGGCTTTGAATTCACATTGAGATATGTTGATGGTCGGAATTTTCAAATTAATAATAATATGGGCAACATAATAACACCCGGATACAAAAAACTTATACCTAAGATGGGAATGAAGCGCGATGATAATGTGGGAAACTTGGTAATTGATTTCACAGTTGTATTTCCAGAAACATTAAAAACCGAACAGATTGAAAAAATACGCGAGCAACTATAAAATTATTATAACTACCAGGCGTTTTAATATGAAAATATATATATATATAAATATGACTTCGGTTAAGAATGGTTCTAGAAGCGAAACTAATGGGTGGATACGGATTAATATACGCGGTGGTCCATATGAACGAGGATATGCGAATGGTTATTTAGTTGCCGCCGAATTAAAGAGCATGTTTAGAATCCTTGATTTCAGTCTTATGGACACATATGGTTTCACTCGCGAATTCTTTTCAGAAGTAATAGCTGAGTTATATGGAAGAAAAATTAAAAATAACTACCCCGAATTTTACGAGGAGATTCGCGGTATTAAGGAGGGAGCAAACGCACGCGGCACCAAAATATCAATGGACGATATTTTGATGTGGAATTGTAGTTACAGCATTCCATATATCGCCGATTATATACCGCGTCTTGTAGTTGATAATGAAAAGCTCAATAAAAAGTATGGACATATGTTTGTTGGTGATAAGGCGAGCGAAGTAAAAACAATTGATTATGCTATGAAAATGGATAAATGTACTGGATTTATTGCGGTAGGCGATTACACCAAGGATGGAAAGATAGTTTGTGCTCACAATACGTTTGATTTCTTCGTGGAAGCGCAGCATTGTAATATAATCGTAGAGGTCAAGCCTACAAAAGGCCATTCGTTTATAATGCAGTCCCCTCCTGGACACATTGCTAGCGGAACCGACTATTTCGTAAACAGCAACGGATTAATATGTACAGAGACCACGTTAGGTGGATTTAACGTATTTGAACTGAACGACCCTATTTGCTGTCGCATACGCAATGTGGTTCAATACGCTGATTCGCTTGATGATTGTGTAGATATGCTGACCAAAAACAATGGCGGTGACTATGCTAACTCGTGGTTATTTGGTGATACTAAAACAAATACTATTATGCGCGTTGAATTAGGACTTAAATTCGTAAAGGTTGAGAAGAAGAAGAACGGATACTTTGTCGGTTTTAATGGTGCGACGGACGATCGTATAAGAAATATTGAATGTAAGAATACGGGGTTTGATGACATTCGCCGGCATCAAGGTGCTAGACGCGTTCGGCTTACACAGTTGATGAAGCAACATAAAGGAAAGATAGACATTGATATTGGACAAAAAATACTGGCCGACCATTACGACGTCTACCTTAACCGCATTAATCCTAGTTCCAGAACATGCTGTAGTCATTATGAACGCGACAACCGCGAATATATGTCGCAGTCTGATAGACCCAAACCGTTCCAGCCTTTGGGTGCGCTCGACGGCATAGTAACTGACACAACACTCGCAAAGAAAATGGGGTTTTCGGCGCGCTGGGGGTCTTCGTGTGGTGAGGCGTTTGTAGCCAAAGATTTTATAGAGAGACATGCGCAATGGGACCACCTAGCACCGTATATGCCTGATAGGCCGTCGCAGCCATGGACCACGTTTTCGGTTAAGCGAGCCAAGCAAAAGCGTAGCAGAAATAAGAGCGGTAAGACAGGTAATAACTCAACCAGACGCAAACGTTAAATATAGCGGTTAAAGCTAATATTAATCCATATAAAAATATTCTACCTATCTAAATAGTATGAATAATAAGTTAAAAATTGTGTTCGGAATTGTATTAGTAATATTTGGTATTGTAGGTAAAACATTTTTTTTGTGAATAAACAAATACACTAATAAACAAATACACTAATTAAATAGTATAAATATAATTGTAATCATATTTAGTATATGACTACAATAAAGCGGATAAAAGCCGATTTAAATGAGATGTTACTCACACCGCCGGAAAATTGTTCGGCCGGTCCAGCCACAGATAATTTGTATGAATGGCAGGCAACAATCATAGGTCCGGAGGACAGTCCTTATCACAATGGCGTTTTTTATCTGAAAATTGTGTTTCCATCTGATTATCCATTTAAACCACCCCGCGTTTCGTTTTTGACTAAAATATACCATTGTAACGTTAGTAGTAGTGGTGCAATTTGTCTTGATATATTGAAGGACCAATGGAGCCCAGCATTATCGGTAAGTAAGGTTTTGCTTAGCATATGTTCGCTAATGACCGATCCAAACCCCGATGATCCGCTAGTATCTAGCATAGCAGATTTGTTTAAAACGAATAAGATAAAGCACGACGAGAACGCATTAGCATATACTCTAACACACGCGTCAGATATTTTAACTGATTCTTTTGGTGGGAATCGTAGCGTCAACAATGTATAAGGAATTTTCGGTTACAATAATGTATTCGGTCTCAACTTTGAAAATTTTAGAAATAGGCGAGGTGTACTCGTCTTCGCTTTTCACGAGAAGCTTCTCACCATCCTCCTTTACACCAATGAGAACGTTCTTATCGTGAGAATTAGTCCAATAGTCCATCATAATTGGACGATCTTCAACAATGGCTATTTTAACGGCGTGCTGTAAGCAGGTATTGCTCGGAGCGGAGTAATTTGTTTCAGAAGTCATTTATATACTATTTTATTTTAAAGCTTTAAATACTTATATAAACAAAAAATATCTTTATATAAATTCCGTTAATTTAATTCCGTTAATTTAATTCCGTTAATTTAATTCCGTTAATTTAATTAATTTCGGCTATTATGTGTTAATAATTATTGTTTTTTTTCTACTTTGTTTATTTGCGATTGGTTTTGTTGACTGTAACCCATCCATATTTGGTATATTAATTTCGTTAAATTCAGTCTCCAACATGTTTCTAACAAACAAGTATATATTATCAAGAATCTTTTCTGTGCATTTACCTACAATTAATACACTACCTGTTCTAAATATCATGAATGATACTTTTGTAAAGGAGTTTGAAATCGGTTTTTTTCCTGTCTGTATATCTATACTGGAATCGTAATAAAATTCACACTGAATACCTGGATATGAACAAGGGTCATAGGAACTATTAATGTTGTATTTTGACTTAATAATATCAAAGAGTCGTTCTCTGTCTATAAAATAGCCACATTTAAAGTTGGAATTAATTAGAACTGTTTCTGTCTTTGTATTGTCATATGTTAAATCGACTGATATATATTTTTTAATTGTCTCTACAAGAATGTCTAGTGTTTGTATTAGCAAGTCGTCGTTTTGAATTCCAGGAATTTCCAGTTTTCCTGTATTAAATATTTTAACGTGTATCTCTTTAAATTTACCATTAAATTTAATGCGAATAATAAGAACAAAACAATTGTAAAAGGCCCCCTTCTTTTTACATCGGTAACTGATAATATCTTTTTTAGACAATCCAACGCTAATTTTTCTCACATCTTTGTACTTAATGCGTCCGTCGGCATTTACAATTCTCTGAATAATATGTTCATCTACATAATTATGTCTAGTTTTCTCGCTGGATATCTTTTTCTGTAGCTCGTTGAAGTCGTCCTCATTATGAGAGTTTAATTTCATCTGCTTCTTTATAACCCCTTCCTGTGGAATATGATAGTCGTGAACCGGAATTTTCCAGAATACATTGTTGATGTCTATTGGCTGCGACAAATAGGATATCTTAGTCTTTGTTGAAATATATAAATCTGAAGATTTCGGAGCTGTCTGTTTAACATCATTATCTGTATTTGTTGGTGCGATGTCATATGTTCCGTCGCAAAAGTCACTCCATGCTGTGTTAATGTCCATCATTCTATTATAATTGTTTATATATTCTTTAAGTATATCTAATTCAATTATTTAACATATAAATAATATCCTATTTAGAGAATTGCTACGACGATAAAATTTCGTGCAATCTGTATGTAAAATACGTAATTAAATATTTATTATTATTACTTGAAATGTGAATGATAAACTCACTACATTTCAATAATTCATTACTGACGCGTCCTATTTCGTATCTCACTATATAATTGAAGTAATCTTTTATAAGATTTTTTTCGTCAATATTATAAGTTTTAATAATGTGGTTTATAAAATCAGAAATAAATGTAACTTCTATTTCAGAATCTACAAATAACTTAGTCAGTTCACTCCATACCTTGTTATCTATAACATTATTAGATAGCTTATTATTGTTATTGGATTGCATATAGTTAATCATACTTCTTATATCTGATTTGTATAGCTGTTGGATAGATATTAGTATATTATCCGAGAAATGGAGATTTTCTTTATCATTTATATTTTTTAGAAATTTGATAATATCTGTTTGAGGGAGCTGATTGAATCTGAGACGCATAAACTCGTTTTGTAAAGATTCATCAATTCTGGTTATGTAATTACATATAAGACAAAAACGCACATTATTATTAATACTTCGTAACAAGTATTTTAGTGCCTGTTGTGCATTTTTGGTCATATAATCGACCTCGTCTAATATAACCAGTTTTGTTCCCGAGACAAATAGATTTTTTGAATTTACGAATTGGTTAATCTGATTACGTATAATATCAATTCCACGTTCATCGGATGCGTTAAGATGAATAGTAAGGCTTTTATTATTCTGGTTGTGTTTGCCGTGGAATTTATTAACCAAATTTATAATAGTGGTCGTTTTCCCTGTTCCTGGAGGACCATATAGCAGTAAATTTGGAAAACTATTAGAATTAAGAATATTGTTCAGTATTTTTTTATTAATATCATCTAATACGATATCATCGAAATTAGTTGGTCTATATTTTTCAACCCATGGTTTTTGGGATTCATTCATATAATACAATAATTATCATATATTTAATACAAAAATGAAATAGAAATATAAAAATAGAACTATAAGCACTGAAATAGATATGACTGAATGTGGATATCTAGAAATGTTTATAGGCCCTATGTGGTCGGGTAAAACAAGCGAATTGTTAAAAATACATAAGCGATATACTTTCTGTGAAGAGCCGATTATTTCAATAAATTATATTGATGATACTAGGTATGGTGAAAATATAATATCGTCTCATGATCATATAAAAATCCCTTGTAAATCTGTAAAGAAGTTGAGCGATTTCTCAGACATTCAATATGGTTGTTCAACTCCCGAATTCAAGACAGCAATGATAATATTGATAAACGAGGCACAGTTTTTCGGCGATATAGTCGGGTGGGTAAAATGCGCGGTAGAGAGACATCATAAAAAAATATATTTGTGTGGATTGGACGGAGATTATAAACGCGAAAAATTCGGGGATCTTCTGGAGCTCATTCCCTTTTGCGATAAAATAACGAAACTACAATCTATATGTGGGGTATGCAAGAAAAAAGACGCCATTTTCACAAAGCGACTTGTAGCTGACAACACACAGGAAATTATAGGATGTGATAATTATCTTCCCGTTTGTAGAGCGTGTTACATAATATAAATAATGTAACTGGTAAAAATATCATTTACGCCTTTAAATATTTAAATCACAGACCTAATCCAGATATTTTTTTAGGTTTTCTCTTTCTTGTTGATGACCTTTGTACATATTTTTTACTTCTATCATATGGTTCTTTTATAAATATGTATTGGTATTTCATGTAATATATTAATTTATCAAAATATTAATATACGCAACCATAAAGACACCAATTATTTATAACATAGATTTCATTAATTGTATTTCCTTTTCTTGTGTATCAATGATTTCTTTTGCTAATTTTTTTAATTTGGGATTACTAGTTTTATTATATATTTTATGAGATGTTGTTAATGCGGTAGAATGATGACTAATCATTCTTCTTAACCACTGTTTATCATCAACTAATAATTGTTGTCGTAATAATAGTGTTGATACACCAATAGATAAAATAATTCCAACAGAGAAAACTAACATATTAAAATGCCCCATTGATACATAATGAACTATCTCGTGTGCCCATATCATATTTGAAGCCATTAATAAACCACCATAAAATAGTGTTTGTGATATATACAAGTCTGAAAATCTATATGCTAATATGTTCATAGGATTGAATAGCATACCAATAACGACCATTATGATAAACATAATAATATGTCTTTTATATAAACTTGATTTCATTTATATAATAAGAAGATAAAAAGTCGGCGTTTTAAATGTTCAAAGGTGTAAAAATAAGCATTATCGTTCTAGTGTTATAAATTATATCATTTATTAAAAGTATTTAAATTAAAATAACTAGGTTATGAATATGCCAAATAAAACTGACGAGGTTAAGGTTCCGAAGAAGCGTGGCCGAAAACCGAAAGGTGGCAAGCTTATAAAAAAACCAGAAAACCCAACCGATGTTATCGTTCCCGAACCAAATATCATATTACATTTAAAATGTGGAGTTAAAGATTTAAAAACGAAACATACCGAAAAAGAAAATGTAGGCGCCTTTCAATTTGAAAAAAATACGGAAATACCTTATCAAATAATAAACAATAAAAATAAAAAATCACAAAATATCGATGATGGAGACGAACAAAAAAAAGTTTGGAAAAAACTAAACGAACTAGCGGTAAATCTCCACAATAATAACATATCTGATAAACGATCTGCGTGTTTTTGGTGTACTTATGATTTTGATAATCCTCCTATTTATATACCGCGATATGAGTTAAATAATTCATATCATTGCTATGGGTGCTTTTGTAGCCCTGAATGTGCGGTATCGTATCTATTCAACGAACATATAGATGTATCCACACGTGTAGAGAGATATAGTTTATTAAATCATATATATTGTAAAATATATGATTACAATAAAAATATTAAACCTGCTCCAAACCCGCACTATTTACTTGACAAATTTTACGGTAACTTGACTATCCAAGAGTATAGAAAATTGTTAAAAAACGAGCGTCTTCTATTGATTGTTGATAAACCGTTAACAAGAATATTACCAGAACTACATGAGGATAATGACGACTTCCTACTGAATCAGCAGAGTATTCCATCATCAAATAAATTTACCCTTCGCAAAACTAAACCTCCTACGAAAAAAGAAATTTTAACGGAGAATTTTAACATAACAAGTTAGTTCAATAAATTATTATAATAAATTTATTGAGCATAGTTCTTACTCTTCAATTTTAGTATTTACTTTTGAAACCAGATTTTGTTTTGCAATATCTCTCTGTCTTATGTATTCGTCTCGCATAAGCTGTTTTTTTTCCTCCTCCTCCTTGTTTTTCCTATACCGCCACGAGGCGGTGTCCATCATTCCGCGTATTTCTCCGTATATTTGCTGATTGACGCTTTCAACAATAGTATCATTATCTTCATTGACTACTTTATTAGGATTCATAAACTCGCGCACGACAGTCATCACATCATAATTATATAATTCCAGTTTTTCGTCGGCAACTGATTCGCTATAATCGGTCTGTCTCATTACTATATTTCGCATGTTTATTTTATGATGAATCGGAATGTCAAGCGATGTTGGATTGGAGTCTTGTTTAATAGAGGCCATATACTTTAGAATATATAATTATTTAAATGATATTAAACGAATACTATATCTTAATATAGATGGATAGCGAACTGAGTATTGATGAAATTGTCACGGCACTTCATTTTAGTCTAGAAAAAACCCTTAAAATATCACTAGGTCCTTTCGTTGATAAATTTAATTCTTCGCGGAACCAATTTAACGTAGTTTCAGATTTACTAAAACAGTTACCCGAATATAAGGAAATTATTAAGCATAATGCGATGCTGTCCGAAGAGAACCGAATTCTAAAAGAATACATTAGAAATCAAAATGCAAAAAACAATACCACAAATCGTATTAAACTTGAAATAAGCGAGAAGGATGATCAGGAGGAAATAGAAAAAACCTTTTCAGAAGCCGAAAATCAAGAAATGGCAAAATTCGGGATTACCTCCACAATGGAGAGTGAAGAGGAAGCGCTTACAAGAGAGGAGGAAGAAGTAGAGGTAGATGAGGAAGAAGTAGAGGTAGTAGAGGTAGTAGAGGTAGTAGAGGTAGTAGAGGTTGACGATGAGGAAGAGGAGGAAGAAGTAGAGGTAGACGATGATGAAGAGGAGCAAGAGGTAGACGATGATGAAGAGGAGGAGGAAGAAGTAGAGGTAGAGGTAGTAGAGGCAGTAGAGGTAGACGATGATGAAGAGGATGAAGAGGTAGAGGTAGTAGAGGCAGTAGAGGTAGACGATGATGAAGAGGAGGAAGAGGTAGAGGTAGTAGAGGCAGTAGAGGTAGACGATGATGAAGAGGAGGAAGAAGTAGAGGAGGATGATGATGAAATTAGTAATAACGATGTATCGCGGACACCGCGTTCAGTGGTAAATACAAATGAAGAGACCGAAGACGAAGACGAAGACGATGAGGAGGAAGGTTTAATTGAAGTAGTAATATCTGGTAAAGATTACTTCGCGGATAATGACGAAGATGGAGATATTTACGAAAAAATAAGCGATGACGAGCCAGGAGACGAGCCAATCGGTATCTTTAAGGAGGGGGTTGCAACATTCTTTTAATATTTATTAATTATATATGATACTTGATAAACTATGTATGCCGGCGATATTATATATTGGATTTACCCTAACTCATATAACAATTGATTTATTTAATAAATTATATAATACAGCTATATTGAAATTTGTACTAATGATTATTTTTACTACGATGTTAGATTTGTTATGTAAATCTGGATTAACCGTATTATCATGGATAATGGTATTTATGCCTTTTATTTTATTAACAGCAACAACATTATTATTATTATTTTCACTTGGACTTTCGCCAGATCAAGGATTTCTAAAATACGAAGTGTTACATGATAACGATGTAAATCCAGAGGATAACGATGTAAATCCAGAGGATAACGATGTAAATCCAGAGGATAACGATGTAAATCCAGAGACAAGTGTTTCTGTTGAAAATATGTTTAATATGTAAGCTATTTAAATACGTTTTGTTATTTAAGATTATGAACTATATTATTAGCGCATGGAGTGTGTTTATCTTTTGGAGTTATTATCTTAATGACAATTGTAGGAGTATGATTGTTGGTAAAATTGAGTGGCTATCTAAACAAGATCCACGCATTGAACGTTTATTCCAGTTTTTATTTTGGTATACTATGAAAGTATCAATAATGACGAAAAAAAAATGTAAATTGCTAACTACAAATATTAACAAATATGTTATAGACCCTTTGATTGAAATTAGTTTTCCTCAATACGAACCAGAAGATGTTTTTTTTATTAAAAATGGAAAAATAATAGACAGAATTGCGTTTATGAATATTAATGATTGTAATACCAAGTCCGATATGATATTGTATGAGTGGAAAATGCCCGATGAGAATAAATACGAACACGCAATATTGCGATTTAATACTGCATCCGAAGTATCGGACAACTTTAAACTGTGCAAGGTTAATTTATTGGCGATTCAAATAACAATTATGCATGAAAATAATACCGAAACCATTCATTCAATTGATTTCCAGAAAGATAACTACTATATTGAAAATAACATATTATTTGACCAGATATTTATTAAATATTGGTGTAAAGAGAAATTACATATTGATAATGTAACCAAGTATGAAGTAAGTTTTTTAGACAATGATATGACACTCAATATCATAAAACCAACCGAATATATTATAATTGGACAAAATGATTTTGAAGTCGTTACATTATAAATGATATATTAAACCTAATTAAATGATATAAAACTTATATTTAATATCATATATAATGGAGAAATCCATGGTAAATGTGGTATCCTCTGCAGACAATGATGTTTCAACGTTTCATAAGCTTAATGATAGTTGGACATTGTGGGCGCATCTGCCACACGATACCGAATGGAATTTAAATAGTTACAAGGAAATAATGACTTTTGATACCGTAGAAGAAGCATTAACTTTATATGAAACCCTTCCGGATAAAATGATAAAGAATTGTATGTTGTTTTTAATGAGAAAAGGAATAACACCAATATGGGAAGATGAGAAAAACCGAAAAGGGGGGTGTTTTTCATATAAAATACCAAATAGACTTATAGTAACTACATGGAAACAAGCATCATATTCTCTTGTAGGCGAAACATTTACAAACGATTCATCTTTAAGAAAAGATATTAATGGTATGACTATATCTCCAAAAAAGAATTTTTGCATTATTAAAATATGGATTGCAACATGTAATAATCAAAATCCAAGCAAAATAAATACAGTAGCCAGTATTAATTCACAAGGGTGTTTATTTAAAAAGCATATTCCAGAATATTAACATAATTAATAATATGAATATTATTTTATTAATTAATTTATTAGGAAGGTAAAGGTGCTAAACATAGTTTAATTTCTCCTAGAGAAGCTACATTATATTTAACAACCAATGGAAGATCATTTTCAAGATATATCTCAATTGAACTACATAAGTTGGTGCATTTAATAAAATAGCTTAGATTTTTAAGAGAGAATTCGCCTTGGATAATTTTGCTGTTGTCCTGTTTAATGATGTATTCCATACTGCCATCGGATTCGGCTCTCCTCACTTCGGCTTGCGCGAATCCTCCACTACACTTGAATATTAGCTCGGCTCCCTCCGCCGTCGCTACCGATTTAATCTCAATCTTATCTGATATGCAAGATAAGTCTCTGATTATTTTTTGAAAGTCCGATGACGGAAGATTTAATACCGAAGAAAACTTAACATCTGGGACTTCCAATTCATCTGTTTCTGGCTCAATAAGACGCAGTTTTTGTATTTTTTGCTGTTTAATATCACCATTTTCAAATTTTAGACCTAGATATTGAACGATTCCGTCAGTATAATCATCTTCTTCAATATAAATAGTAAGAGTATCGTCGTTATCAATTGTGTTGATTAATTTGAAAAGATGAAACATATTTACACCTATTACAATTTTAGGTTGCGAACATTCATAATGCTCAAAGTTTTTTGCATGTAACGATAGGTGGGCCAGAATTGTATGAGATTTGTCCATATTAATTATTTTAATTCCTTCGGGTGTAAATGATATATTGGTTTCTAGTAAAATATCTTTTAGAGCAGTCATAAGTGTTCTGAATGGAGCAATTTGTACCGTTTGAATCTGTAAAATATTTTTACTATTACCTATTGTTTTAGATGATAAACTAGACATATAAGTATTTATGTTAATTAAATCTTTAAATACTTATGAAATAGAGAAAATTAAATCTTAAAATTAAATCTTAAAATTAAATCACAAAGTAAAAAAGATATAAAATAACAATTTCATTTATATTCAATGAACTCTACACACGATACGATAGATATATTAGTTAAAAAATATTCAGGAAATGAATATGTTCTTAAACGTATGGATAATTATATCGTTAATATTCTACCAGGGCTCCTTGAAAATGCCGATAAAAATAATAATGAAAGACATAAGAGAAAACAGGAACTATCGTGTAAAAGTAAAGAATATATTAATAAATTTATGCTTACAAATAAGTATTATTATTGTTGTCAAAACGAATTATTTGTCTTGTATGATAACAAACACTTTATATCGTGCAGTGAGGACGACATTCAATACAAAATTCTCACTGGTATTAGTAACGACGGTGAATTGGTTCCGTGGAAATATAAGATTAAAATAGGAATTATAAAGCTTATCAAAGAGAGAAGTCCGTTGAAAGCTATTCCAGAGTCAGCAACAATTCAGTTCGTAATCAACCTATTTTTTCCAGGAATATTCGCATCGCGTAATCATGTAAAATATTTCCTAACTGTATTAGGTGATATATTAACTGGAAAAACAACCGACATATACATAGCATCGGCTTGTCTTAAAAATATAATTAACGAACTACATCTTCAAAACAACACATATTTTGAGAACATTAATATTATTAATCATATTAAATATAAATATCATTCTTATGATTTTGATAAGTGTAGACTGCTATATATCAACAAGCAACTAAAACACATAGATATTCCAAATGAATTATCTAAACACGCTGTAGATATTCTTTGTGTGGCAACGCACTATTCCTCGCGTTACAAGTCGTCTGATAAATTTTTATACCAATGCAATGAAAAAGTTACAGTAAACCATGTATTATTCTTACAGCAGAACAAGGCTGATGCTATTGTCAATAGTTTTATAGACAAATATATTGAACCTTGTCAAAAAAGCTCAATATCAAATAAAAATATGCTTTTTATATGGAAAAAACATCTCAATGAAAAAAACTTACCGAATATATTATTACACGAAACTTTATTGAGTATGTTAAAAGGGAAAATAAATTACAATGAAACAGAAGAGACATTTACCGGCGTTACTAGTAAAATTCTTCCAGTTGTAGCAGAATTTATACAATTCTGGGATGCAACCGTTATTGAATATGAAAATGATGTCATAGCTACCGCCGAGTATGAGATTGATGAAATAGCTCTTTTATTCAAGAAATGGACAAATAAAAAATTTAATGATATTGAAGATTCATTTATTCTTGAATTAATTCGCCATTTATATGTAAATAGTGATGGAAATGTCCATATAGATGACGATAAATATATTGTAAATATTAAATGCGATTTATGGGATAAATCCCTCGAAGTAACCGAATCACTCACTCTGTTTAAGGATGAATATGGTGAAGAGATTACTGAGATAACAAATTATAACATGAAGTCTCTTTCTGATGCGTATACTTATTATTTAATATATAAAAAGGATGGATTAGTGATTAGCAAGCACTATTTTGATAAAGTTGCTAAAGATATAATGTCTGAATTCTTAGATTCAGATGGAGTAATTAACAATTCGTGGTTTATTAACGTCTCTTAGATTTGCGACCCTTGCGTTTCTTGGTCTTTCCGTCCTTTTTAACGTAGCCAAAGCTTCCCTTCTTTGTAAAGTATCCGGCCTTTTCTAATCTCTTCTCGTTCTTCGCAGTCTTGTGCTTCTTGAGCGATACAATCCGCCCATTCTTGTTCATCATAAGGTCCTTTTTCTGAAGTCCCCCCGATGTCTTGAACGCGGTGCCGTGGTAGACAGATGCTCTTGATGCGATGTATTGAGTGTATTTTTTACCCTGAACTGCGTATTTGCCATCCGAACCCTTTGTAATTTTTTTAACCATTATATAATTTTATAAGAAAATATTTTATAAAATTACCATTAAATTAATGTTGTCTAAAATCTATTCCGAGGCGGTGAACCATATCCGCCAGGACTTCCAGCTACACTATTGTATTGATTTAATTCACGAACGAATGTGTGTGACTTTTTACGCGAATTTCTAATCATATTAACATACAACGATATCTCGGTTTCAGACCATTCGGATTTTTTTTTAGGAATAACTTTTTCAGGACAAGACTTATTATCGTCGCTACATTGTTTCTCATTTATTCTTGCGGGCACATAAGATGCATAAGACATATATATATATATAGTTAATTTTAAAATTGAAAGAGTATAGAGATATTTTAATTGCTATAAACACCATGAGTTCGTCGGACAGTTTAGCTAAAACATACCAGAAGAAAACAGACAAGCAACATGTATTGGATAATCCAGACACATACACGGGGTCTATGACAACTACTGAATACGACACGTGGGATCCCCGGGTACCGAGCTCGA